>PDWI01003057.1_pt1 | contig 29889 bp, 28 predicted proteins | sample 1430891 | NCBI WGS metagenome assembly PDWI01 (sample SAMN01162508, study PRJNA174530) | Oral metagenome, whole genome shotgun sequencing project. | biome: Marine environment; feature: Marine mammal; material: Swab sample of the gingival sulcus; isolation source: swab sample of gingival sulcus... | reverse complement strand
TATATTTAAAGACCCTTATTTTCTAAATTCATTAGGTATAAAAGACGGATATTTAGAAAAAGACCTTGAAAATGCAATACTAAAAGATATTGAAGAATTCATATTGGAGATAGGACAAGGTTTTGCATTTATTGAGCGACAAAAACGAATGGTCATTGACGGCGAGGATTTTTATCTTGATTTGCTCTTTTATCATAGAAAGCTAAAAAGATTGGTTGCTATTGAATTGAAGATTGACAAGTTCCACGCATCTTACAAAGGTCAAATGGAGTTATATTTAAAATGGTTAAATAAATACGAAAAACAAGAGGGCGAAAATGAGCCAATAGGGTTGATTTTATGTGCAGAAACAAGTCGTGAGCAAATTGAATTGCTTGAAATGCACAAAGACGGAATTATTGTTGCTGAATATTGGACAGAGCTACCACCTCGCGATAAATTAGAAGAAAAATTGCATATGGCATTAAAAGAGGCAAAAGAAAGAATAGAAAGAAAAAAATTAATGGAATAATGACAAAAAAGCTCTTATTGAATTTGAAAAAGCAGAAATGAAAAAAAGAACTAATGAAGACAGGTTAACCCGCATTTTGAGCCTTTTTTTAAGTAAAGCCAAATAGCTAACTTTTTACGATTTCATGGTTTTTGGCAAATTGCAAATTCCCTCTTGGAGAAGAGGGTGTAGGGAGATTGATTTTCCAAAAACATTAAGTCGCATTACATCAACAAATTATAAATTTGACTAAATGAAATTATCATCAATAAAAAATAGTCAACAAGTAATCCTTTGAAGTCTCCGAGAGGGATTTTTTCGGTAAACACATAAAAAGCTCAAAAGGCAAATAAATTTGTAACTGTAAAATACGAATAGTATCTTTGCATTCAATTTAAAAAATTAATTAAGCATTTTTAGTATGGCAGATAACTTTGGCGAAATTGCACAAATCATCGGACCCGTTATTGACGTAAGTTTTGAAAATACAGGAAATAAACTTCCGGAAATTCATGAATCATTAGAAATTACCAGAAGCGACGGCAGCACATTAGTGATTGAAGCAGAGCAACATATTGGAGAATACACCGTTCGTTGTATTGCTATGGATACCACCGATGGTTTGGAGCGAGGCATGAAAGTGAAAGCCACCGGTGCACCTATTAAGATGCCCGTAGGCGAAAAAGTGAGAGGTCGTTTATTAAATGTTATCGGCGATACTATTGACGGACTGGATGCCCTCGATAAATCGAACGGCTACCCCATACACAATGAAGCACCCGACTATAAAGAACTTTCCACGAGTAAAGAAGTTTTGTACACGGGAATTAAAGTTATCGACCTGATTGAGCCTTATGCAAAAGGCGGAAAAATCGGGCTGTTTGGCGGTGCCGGTGTAGGAAAAACCGTACTTATTCAAGAGCTTATTAACAATATTGCCAAAGGATATGACGGAATGTCTGTTTTTGCCGGTGTAGGCGAACGCACAAGAGAAGGAAACGACTTACTTAGAGAAATGCTTGAATCCGGTATTGTAAAATACGGCGACGAGTTCTTAAAATCAATGGAAGAAGGCGGCTGGGATTTATCAAAAGTCGATAAAGAAAAAATAAAAGAATCGCAAGTAACCATGGTGTTCGGACAAATGAACGAACCGCCTGGAGCACGTGCGAGAGTAGCCTTATCCGGTTTGTCTGTGGCTGAAAAATTTAGAGACGGAGACGGCAAAGGAAAAGGAAACGACATCCTTTTCTTTATTGATAATATTTTCCGTTTTACGCAAGCCGGTTCTGAAGTGTCCGCACTGCTCGGAAGAATGCCTTCTGCTGTAGGATACCAACCTACTTTGGCTACGGAAATGGGGAATATGCAAGAACGTATTACTTCCACAAAAAACGGGTCTATTACTTCGGTACAAGCAGTTTACGTGCCTGCCGACGACTTAACCGACCCGGCACCGGCAACCACCTTTTCTCACTTAGATGCAACCACCGTATTAAGCAGAAAATTAGCTGCTCTCGGAATTTATCCGGCTGTTGACCCGCTTGATTCCTCTTCAAGAATACTTACTCCGGACGTTATCGGCGAAGAGCATTATAACACGGCACAAAGGGTAATAAACATCTTGCAAAGATATAAAGAGCTGCAAGACATTATTGCCATTCTCGGTATGGACGAACTCTCCGAAGAAGACAAATTAACCGTGCACAGAGCCAGACGTGTTCAACGCTTCTTGTCGCAACCCTTCTTTGTTGCGGAACAATTTACCGGATTGAGCGGTGTTTTGGTGCCTATCGAAGATACCATAAAAGGATTTAATATGATTATTGACGGTGAAGTCGATAAATATCCGGAAGCCGCATTCAACTTAGTGGGAACAATTGAAGATGCAATTGCTAAAGGAGAAAAAATATTAAAAGAAACTCAAGGATAATGTTTTTAGAAATCGTTACACCCGAAAAAACGCTTTTCAGCAATGAAATTAATTACGTCAAAGTGCCCGGAAGCAAAGGACAGTTTGGCGTATTGAAAAATCACGCAGCAATGATTTCAAGCTTGGAAGCCGGTAAAATAAAAATTGTGAAAGCAGATGATACCGAAGAATTTTTTGATATCAAAGGCGGTGTAATTGAAATTTTGAACAACAATATTATTATTTTGCTTAAAAATTAGTTTTGCCCAAAGCCTAACCAAAGAAATCTTCTAAATCTCGACGTTCTTTTTTTGTGGGACGTCCTGTGCCGCGCTCCCGATTCAAGGAAACATTTCGATTTATAATCGAAAGAGTATCAATATGTTCTTGCGGTGTTATTTCTTCAATAAAATCAGGAACCAACTTTGCTCCTACCCTATTATGCAAAATTTGCTTTATTCGATACAAGCGATAAACCGGCGGGTGTTTTATTTTTATTTCGTCACCCGTTTGCACCATTTTAGAGGCTTTTGCCAAAACATCATCCACCGAAACATGCTTCTTTTTACAAGCATCGGCAGCTTTTGAGCGGGTTTTATACAGTCGCACCGCCCATAAAAATTTGTCAATTCGCTCAGTCGGATTGTTCATGCTTTGCATTTATTTTTTTCAACTCCGCCTCATAATCATATTTTCCGTTCAAGAAATTCATTGTTCGGTCAACTCCAATTGTCCCGAAATTTTTCACGGCACCGATTATTTTTTTTATTCGTTCGGGCAATAGTTTTTTTTCGTCTTCATTCCACTCGGACAAAACATAATCAACCTGCCTGCCTTTTGAGAATTGATTTCCTATACCAAAGCGTATGCGGTTAAAATTCTGATGTCCCAACACTTGTATAATATCCTTTAAGCCGTTGTGTCCGCCGTCTCCGCCGTTTTTCTTTAAACGAAGCGTTCCGAAAGGAATAGCCAAATCATCAACAATGACAAGGGTATTTGCGGCATCCACATTTTCTTTTTTCATCCAATAATCAACCGCCTTACCACTTAAATTCATGAAAGTCATCGGCTTGATTAAAACAAAGATACGCCCTTTGAATTTAATTTTGGCAACATCGGCATAACGCTTATGCTCAAAAACAATATCGGACGCTTCCGAAAAAGCGTCCAATACTTTAAAACCAATGTTATGTCTTGTGTCGGTATATTCTGTTCCGGGATTTCCCAAACCGACTATAAGAAACTTCATTTCATTATGTTCATTTTCCTTCAATGATTTTTTTCTGAATAACCACATTCGGAAACAATTATTTTAGTTTTCTTGTGGTGTTTCAGCTGCTTCGCCTGCATCGCCTTCTTCTCCCTCTTCGCCTTCTTCACCTTCCAAAGCTCCTGTTGATTTTGCCAAACGTGTTACATTAACAGTTACGACAACAGATTGTGGATCTAAAAATTCCAATGCTTCGTATGCTTCATTTAAGTCATTCACTCTTACTGCATCGCCAATGTTTAAATCTTCAACATTAATTTCAATTTTATCAGGCAAATTATCAATGAGAGCTTTCACCAATAATTTTCTTCTGCTTACATGCAAAACTCCCCCTTGTTGAACACCCTTTGCCAAACCGGAGGTAGCAACAGGCACCAATATTTTGAACGGTTTTGCGACATCAATTCTGTAAAAATCAATATGCAACAATTCGTCCGTTACCGGATGAAAATCAACATTCTGCATAATTGCCTTACTTTTTTCTCCGTCTATATCCAAATCAACAATGTATGAATTCGGGGTATAAACCAAGTTCTTAAAGATGTTTCTATGTGCATGAAAATGTACATTTTCTGCTTCTTGACCATACAAAACACAAGGAACGTGCTCTTTTTGTCTTAACTGTTTGGTTGCTTTTTTGCCTAAAGCTTTTCTTGCTTCGGCTTTAATACTTATTTCTTTCATTTTTCTTTGATTTGTGCTACTCAAGTATAAGGAAAAACTTCATAAACGAAGACAAAGCCCTCATCTCCCATCACACGATTAAAAATATGCTTTTTTTAAACGAGCGGCAAAACTAATAAAAATTTTATAAAAAACAATATTTTATAATTTTTTACTACAAAAAGCTTGTGCTAATCGACTGATAATTATATATTTTATCAATAACTTCGGCAAAGATGTCGGCAACAGTCAGCACTTTTATTTTGGACGTTTTCTTCTTTAAAGGAATAGTATCCGATACAATCAGCGATTCCAGTTTAGAATTTTCTATACGCTCATAAGCTTCGCCCGACAATACCGGGTGAGTAATAATGGCTCGCACGCTTAAAGCGCCGTCTTGCAACAATACATCGGCAGCTTTTACAATTGTTCCGGCAGTATCAATGATATCATCAACGAGAATAACATTTTTTCCTTTAACATCTCCAATAATGCGCATTTCGCTAACTTCATTTGCTTTTTCTCTGGATTTATAACCAATAACCATGGGCGCATTTAAGAACTTGGCATAAGCGTTGGCTCTTTTGGTTCCGCCCGTATCCGGCGAGGCAATCGCAAGATTGGTTAAATTAAGACTTTTTAAATACGGAATAAAAAGTGCCGAGCCAAACAAATGGTCAACAGGAACATTAAAAAAGCCCTGAATTTGGTCGGCGTGTAAATCCATGGTAACTACACGGTCGGCGCCGGCGGCAGACAAAAGGTCGGCAACCAATTTTGCCCCAATTGCAACGCGCGGACGGTCTTTCCGGTCTTGCCGAGCAAAACCAAAATAAGGAACTACCGCAACTACTTTATAGGCTGATGCTCGTTTAGCCGCATCAATCATTAAGAGCAATTCAAAAAGATTGTCGGTCGGCTGAAAGGTTGATTGAACGATAAAAACAAAATTTCCGCGAACCGTTTCCTCATAACCGGGCTGATACTCCCCGTCGCTAAAATGTGTTATGGTAGATTTTCCCAGTTCTGTTCCATATTTTTTTGCAATTTTCTCCGCGAGGTATTTTGAAGCTTCTCCCGAAAAAATTTTAATATCCGAATGCATATAAATTTAACTTTGAAAGATGAATAACCGAATTTCTGCAAAAGTATAAAATTTAATTGAAACCAAGCTTAGATTTTTTGTTTTTCATAAAAACAAGAAGCCATGCTTAGATTTTAGCAATCAATTTTGGATTAAGCCAACTTCCTTTATCTCTTAATTCAATAAGTAGCTCTTTCACTGACGGAATAAGACCTTTTAATTTTGCCTTTAACAATATTCCTATCCAATGTTCTTGTTTTCCACATTTGATTTGCGGCTTCGTTCAAATAATACGGGACGCAATGCGTCCCGAATTGGAAAAGTTGAATAAAATTGTCTTATTCTTCTTAATTCTCTCTCATCAAGACCTTTTCCAAATTCTAAGGTAAGCTGGAAGCTAAGCGTTTCATTAAATACTTACCGTATTCAGCTCTGTTTTATCCTTGCTGTTCTTATTCTAATATACGTTTGCCTATATGCCAATAAGCATCAATCATTGTAAAATGAGCCGTTGTATACGCTTTTATCTTAGCTTTCGATAATATACTTTTTATTTCATCAATAAATTTATTTTCTTGTAGTTTATTTTGCATATTACTATAATCATTAAAACGTATTTTATTAGTAAATAATATCTGTTAGCTTTTACAAATTTAATCTTTCCGGGCAAAATCCGGAAAACAGAACAGAAGAAATTCGAAAATGTTCAAAATTCGTATGTTGCCTGCCATATCATATATACAGCTTGGTACCCGGTCTCTTCTTTCTTTAATAAATCATTTTAATCTGTTACTAAGATTGGGCGTATTTCTTTTAATTTTTCTACAGCTTCTTCTCGGTTCGATATTTTTTCATCAGTACGTTTTTTCAGCAGGTTTATAAAATTATCATCAAAAAAATTCGGATAAATTGTTGCACCTGTAAACTCTTCCACGGGTTTAAAAAATATTATCCCATCAATTTCATCTTTTAACAGAATACTTTTATTATATGGTGATCCTATAAACCTATTATTGCCACTATCTAATGTTTCGTTTGAAGTTTTATAGAATTCTGTTACAGGTATTTCTGAAAAGGGGGATTTGTCAATATCAAACCCAACAGGCTTATTTTTATTGATTTTGAAAGCTGCATCTATTGTTCCATTGTATAATCTTTCCCACTTCATTGGCTCAGAAATCTTGTTATATCCATTGCTTCCCATTAATCCACCCCAAAGTTTTATGCTAAAAACTAATTGTGGATATAGAGATTTTAGTAAAAAACCTGCGGAAGTTTGATTATAATAGATATTTTCAGCTGACAAATAACTTCCGTAAATACTCTTTCTTGTGTGTAATAATCCTGCATAGAATAAAATACGTTTTTTATTTAAAATTCCACCTCGAATAATATTTGTCATTGACTCATCACGAGAACAAGTGTAATTATATTCTTCTCCATTCATTACTTGAATCATATAAGGTGGGTCAAGAAGCAGAATCTTTGTTTTGTGCTTTTCGTCTTTCTTTTGGTTTTCCTCCCAAACAGTTTTAAAAATTTGTATAACCTCCAAATAAGGCCAACCATATAAATCCGGGGTATTTTGCAGTATTTTTATTACAAGGTCTTCCCTGTATGTAGATGAGTTAATGAATTCGTCTGCTAAATCTTGATTAATAACATTTCCAAACTCAATAGCTAAAACATCAATATTAAGAGAGTCTTCTCTACCATTTATACTTTTTATTAAATCACATAGAAACAAAGGGTGGTCTTTAATCCAATGGTCTTCTCCTAAAGCTACTACATAATGATTTTTAAATTTATCCATCACATAATCTACCGGATCTTGACCATGTGTCGAAATATAAGTTGCAAAAATTTCAGTTTCCGCATTATTTTTATTTTGCCCTTTTACATAGTAACATAAATTTAAAAAAAGTATTGAAAGTAAAATTAGTTTAATGAATATATTTTTCATGATAAGTAGTTTTAAATAATTTATTGTCTTGCGCTAATTGTTTATTCTGTAATCTACGTTTATGTTGTTTCTGACTTTCCACCAACGGTTAAATATATATGCTATGACGGTTTTGAAACACGAACTTTAAAAATACGCTACACCGTTAGCCGGATTTGTTATATTTTACAAATTTAACCTTTCCGGGCAAAATCCGGAAAACAGAACAGAAGAAATTCGAAAATGCTCAAAATAAGTACACTATCCGATATAGCATTTATTAGAGTGTTATCGTTTTTACTCCTTATAATTTTTATATTTCTTGTAAACATCTTTCACTCCGGTCAAAAAATCAATTTGCTCTTTCCAACCAAGCCGATGCAATTTGCCGACATCCAGCAGTTTTTTATAGGTACCGTCCGGTTTGCTTGTGTCCCAAATTATTTCTCCGTCATAAGCAACAACATCATTTTTTATTATTTCGGCAAGTTCTTTTATGGAAATATCTTTTCCGGTACCTATATTAATATGTGTATTTCTGATTTCCTTGCCCGTATATGGATATTCTATGCTTGTAAGTCCGAAATCATTTTTCAAAATATCCTTAAAATCAATATGCTCGGCAATAAACACGCAAGCATCAGCCAAATCGTCCGCATGCAAAAACTCTCGTCTTGGTTTGCCGCTGCCCCATAAACTTACACGGTCTTTTTTAATACCGAATTTTCCCAACACCTTTATAATAGTATCTTCGTTCTCGGTACCGTCAATTCCCTCAATCGGCAAAGCGGACAAATCTTTTCGAACAGCCTCAAAATTATCTTCTTTCAAGGCTTTTGCCAAATGTATTTTGCGGATTAAAGCCGGAAGAACATGCGATTTTTCCAAATCAAAATTATCGTTTTCGCCGTATAAGTTTGTCGGCATAACTGCCAAAAAATTAGTTCCGTATTGCAAATTATAGCTCTCAATCATTTTTATTCCGGCAATTTTTGCTATTGCGTAAGGCTCATTGGTATATTCAAGTTCAGAGCTGAGCAAATGCGTTTCTTTCATCGGCTGCGGACACATTTTCGGATAAATGCACGAACTGCCGAGAAAAATCAGCTTTTTAACATTATGCACATAGGCTTGATAAATAATATTGTTTTGAATTTGAAGATTCGTATAAATAAAGTCAGCCCGGTATTTATTGTTGGCAACAATTCCGCCAACCTTTGCCGCTGCCAAAAAAACAATTTCGGGTTTTTCTTTTTTAAAAAAATATTCTGTTTGCGCCGAAACCGTTAAATCATATTCTTTATGCGGTGTAAAGACCAGATTTTCATAGCCTTTCTTTTGCAAGTTTCGCACAATGGCACTTCCGACCAAACCGGTATTTCCGGCAACATAAATTTTTGATGTTTTGTCCATATTTATTTCTATTTTATATTACTCTTCAAAATAAAGTATTTTTTCTATATTTGGAAAATTATAAAATACGAAAAATCAATGCAAATTAAACGTTTTACATTCAGTCCCTTTCAAATCAACACCTACATTGTTTTTGACCAAAGCAAAGAATGTGTCATTATAGACCCCGGTTGTTATAACGATACAGAATGCCAACAATTGGCAAATTATATCTCGGAAAACAATTTAAAACCGGTTAGAATCTTACAAACACACTGCCATTTAGACCATGTTTTCGGAAGTAAGTTTGTTTGCGAAAGTTATAATTTAGAACCGGAAGCACATAAAGAAGAAGTCCTTAATAACGACTATGCCTCAGATGCTGCCGAGTTATACGGCTTAACAATGGAAGAACCTTATCCCCTAAAACATTTCTTAACGGAAGCCGATAAAATCACCTTTGGAAATTCCGAATTAAAGATTTTACATATTCCCGGACATACTGCCGGCAGTTTAGTTTATTACAGTTTGGAACATAATTTTGCCCTTGCCGGAGATGTTTTGTTCAAAGGAAGTATAGGGCGAACCGATTTGCCCGGCGGCGATTATCGCACCTTAGTTGCCGGAATAAAAGAAAAGTTCTTCAACTTGCCGGATGCCATGACCGTATATCCCGGACACGGAGAAGCAACAACTATCGGGGAAGAAAAAAGGCTAAATCCCTTTGTCGGCAATCGTTCTTTCACATAATCAGACACGATTTATCTTTATACGGAAATAATTAATACGAAATCAATATTATTTATTATTGAATTTACTAATTTTGCGGGCAAAGAAAACAAGATTATTTTTTACTATTATACTAAATACAACATGCAAAGTTCAGAATTTAAATACAGACACATCGGACCGAAAGAGAACGATGTAAAAGAAATGCTTTCTGTTATCGGTGTAAAATCCCTTGACGAATTAATAAACAGAGCTGTCCCGGACAACATTTTATTAAAAAAAGAACTGAAACTTAATTCGCCTATGGATGAATATACTTATCAGAAGTATATCGCAAGCATTGCCGCAAAAAATAAAATATACAAAACCTATATAGGTGCCGGATATTATAATACAAAAACACCTGCCGTTATTTGGCGAAACATCTTCGAAAACCCTGTTTGGTACACCTCTTATACACCCTATCAGGCTGAAATCTCGCAAGGTCGCTTAGAAGCACTGCTTAATTTCCAAACCGTAATTTCCGAACTCACCGGTTGCGAAATTGCCAATGCTTCCTTACTCGATGAAGCATCCGCTGCTGCCGAAGCCATGATTATGACGGCAAACAACCGCAGTAAAAAAGACATTCAAAACGGCAAAAATGTATTTTTTGTTGATGAAAATATTTTTCCGCAAACGCTTGATGTATTAAAAGGAAAATCCGAACCGCTGAATATTGTTATTGAAACCGGCGATTATAAAAAAGTTGAAATTCACGATAAAATATTCGGAGCTTTGGTGCAATACCCGGCTGCCGACGGCACCATTAACGACTATTCCGAATTTGCCGAAAAACTGCACGAAAAAGGGCTTCTATTAACTGTTGCCGCAGATATTTTGAGCCTTGCCGTTTTAACTCCGCCCTCTGAATTTGGTGCGGATATCGTGCTCGGCTCAACACAACGCTTGGGTATTCCTATGGGATACGGCGGACCTCATGCTGCCTATTTTGCAACGCGTGAAAAGTTCAAACGAAAAATACCCGGAAGAATTATCGGAATATCCAAAGATGTGCATGAAAAAACTGCATACAGAATGGCTTTGCAAACCAGAGAGCAACATATTAAACGCGAAAAAGCCACCTCCAACATTTGTACCGCACAAGCCTTATTGGCAACAATGGCGGGGATGTATGCCGTATATCACGGAGAAGAGGGTTTGAAAAAAATTGCCCAAGACATACATCTGAAAACTTATACTTTATCCGAAAACTTAAAAAAATTAGGTTTTCAACAAAAAAACTCGGATTTTTTTGATACGCTGAAAATAAGCTTACCGAAATCGGTAAATATCAAAGAACTTCAAAAAATTGCCCTTAAAAAATATATAAATTTCGGATATACACCAAACAATGATGTATTCATCAGCATTGACGAAACAACAACATTAAGCGACTTAAACAAAATTTTAAAAATATTTTCGCTTGCCGCCGGAAAAGAAACGATAATACTAAAAAAATTAAAAACGGAACCATCATTCCAAAAAGTTTTTTTGCGTACAAGTTCTTTCTTTAAACAAGATGTTTTCAAAAAATATCATTCCGAAACGGATATGATGCGCTACATCAAAAAATTAGAACGAAAAGATATTTCTTTAACGCACTCGATGATTTCGCTCGGTTCATGCACCATGAAGTTAAACCCTGCCAATGTAATGATGCCGCTGAGCAACCCCTTATTCGGAGAAATACATCCTTTTGCTCCGGAAAAACAAGTGGCAGGTTATACAAAACTTATCGCAGAATTAAAGAAAGACCTTTTGGAAATTACCGGCTTTGCCGACCTTACATTCCAACCCAACTCCGGAGCAACCGGCGAATATACGGGATTAATGCTCATTAGAGCTTTCCACAAAAGCAATAAAGAAGAGCACCGAAAAACAGTATTGATACCCACTTCGGCGCATGGGACAAACCCTGCCAGCGCCATTATGGCAGGAATGAATATCGTATTGGTTGAATGCGATAAAAACGGAAACATTAATGTTGAAGACCTCAAATTAAAAGCCGAAGCCCACAAAGATACATTGGCTGCATTTATGATAACCTATCCCTCGACACACGGTGTTTTTGAGAGTTCTGCCGTTGAAATGTGCAAAGTAATCCACCAATACGGCGGACTGGTTTATATGGACGGTGCCAATATGAATGCACAAGTCGGGATAACAAATCCGGCAACCATCGGTGCCGATGTATGCCACTTGAATTTGCACAAGACCTTTGCAATACCCCATGGCGGCGGCGGTCCGGGTGTAGGACCGGTAGCGGTAGCCAAACATCTTGCCGAATTTCTGCCCGGACATGTTTCCGTAAAAACGGGCGGCAAAAATGCCATCCCCGCAATAGCTGCGGCACCTTTCGGCAGTGCAAGTATTTTGCCCATCACACACGGATACCTGAAAATGCTCGGCAAAGACGGTTTAAAAAACGCAACCAAAACGGCCATACTAAATGCAAACTACATTGCCGCATCGCTAAAAAAATACTACGATATTCTATATAGCGGAGAAACCGGCTATGTTGCCCATGAAATGATTTTGGAATGTCGCAACTTTAAACACGAAGCAGACATTTCAGAGGCAGACATAGCAAAACGTCTTATGGATTACGGATTTCATGCCCCAACACTTTCGTTCCCCGTGCACGGAACATTAATGGTTGAACCCACCGAAAGCGAATCGAAAGAGTCTATGGATTTATTCATTCAATCAATGATTTCAATCTATAATGAAATTCAAGAAATCAAAGAGGGAAAAGCCGACAAGGCAAATAATGTGCTGAAAAATGCACCGCATTCCGAACAATCATTGATTGCCGATAAATGGGAACATCCTTACTCCAGAGAAAAAGCAGCCTATCCATTAGACTTTATAAGAGAAAATAAATTTCAAATTCCCGTAGGTAGAATTGACGATGCTTTCGGAGACAGAAACTTAATGTGTACTTGTCCTCCGATTGAAAGCTATCAATAAAATGAACGAATAATTGCATAATACCCGGCAAAAATTCTGTCGGGTATTTTAAGTTTTAGACAACACTCGTGAAGCCCGAAAAACAAATCATATTATACAACGGAACATATATTTCCGAAAGTGAGAAATGTGGATTTCAAAACAGAGCATTTCTATACGGAGATATGATTTTTGAAACATTTGCGGTCAAAGACAGAACCATTTTGTTTTTTGAGGAACATCTCAAACGATTAATCGCCGGAATGAAAATCATAAAATTTGATATTCCGGAAAGGTTTAGCCGTTTTCCCGATTTGTTAAAAGAGGATATTCTCGGCTTACTTAACAAAAACAAATTATTCAAATCATCTTCCCTTACGATATATGTTTTCAGAAACTCCGGTCAAAGCTATATTCCGGACAGCGGCAAAACAGACTATCTGATTACCTGCAAAAGTTTAAACACAAACTTATTTACGCTAAATTCAAAGGGCTTAACAGTTTCGGATTTTACCGATATAAAAAAACCGCTTAATATATTTGCTCCCCATAATACCGGCAACACAATGCTTTATAATCTTGCCGGAATGCACGCCCGAAAAACAGCTGCCGATAATTGTTTAATTTTCAATGAAGAAAACAAAGTTATAGAAGCAATTGATGCGAATATTTTCATCGTTAAAAATAAGCTCCTGATAAGCCCACCCATAGAAGACGGCTGCATAAAGGGTGTGATGCGCAAACAAATTATCCTTAGCGCAAAAAAAGCAGGCATACAAACAATCGAACAATCAATTTTTGAGAAAGATTTATGGGAAGCCGAAGAACTTTTTCTGTCAAGCAGCACAAAAGGCATTGAATGGGTTATTGCCTATAAAAATAAACGATATTATAAACGCAGCTCCGACTTTTTGATAAAAAAACTAAACGAACAGTCTTAAGCGGAATTAATTCAAATTCGGGTTCACCGGAAAATATTGCCATGCAGAATACGGTTTTTCAAGAGCAGATACGGTTTTTTGCCAAATCTTATGATTGTTGCCCATAATCGTTTTTACATCAATTTCCGAGACCAGCCAATAATCTTTTTTTATTTCATTTGTCAATTGCTTAGGCTCCCAGCCGGAATAGCCCAGAAAAAAACGAACCTTATTTTCATCAAGCACCCCTTCCTCCGACATGGCTCTCAACACGTCAAAATTTCCGCCCCAATACAAACCTTTTTTAATATAAATACTTCCGGGTATTTTATCTCCGTATGTATGAATATAATAAATACGTTTGCTTGAAACAGGTCCTCCCAAAGCCATATTTGTGTCAATATTTCTAAGCTCGGAAGAAAAGTCAGAAACTTTTTTAGGCAAAGGTTTATTTAAAATAAAGCCCACCGTTCCCTCTTCATTATGTTCCGCCAAAAGAATAACGGAACGATTGAAGACACCTTCCGGTCCAAACGGCTCAGAAACAAGGACTTTTCCGGGTTTCGGTTGAATATTATTATGGGTTAATTTGAATATATCTTTATGCCTATTCATTATGATGTCTCTTTGTTAAAAATTATAATATCAATAAAAATGCCGATTTACTGATTTATCGTGCAAAAAATATAATTTAATTTGTAAATTTGTAAATCATTTTTTAGAAAAAAACAAAATGACGCGAAAATTTTTCTTTTTCATATTAATCCTTTCGGTTATTGCAACTGCATCTTGCAACCGTCGTATTCGATACATCTATAATAAAGACCATGAAGCCGACAGCATATATACCTATGCGGTAAAATCGCAACCATACACTCTGAAACCCAAAGATATACTTCACATCAAAATCATCACAACAGATACGGAGATTAACAAACTTTTTGAAATTGATGCTCAAAACTCAAATTACCAACAAAGCCGAAACAATCAAGCATTTTATTTATCCGGATTTACCGTGAACGATACCGGATTTGTACAAATACCCGTATTAGGCAGTATCAAAGCAGAAGGAAAAACAGTTTCTGAATTTAGGAAAGAAGTCATATCTCAAACAAATCGCTATTTAAAAGATGCCATTGTTAAAGTAAAGTTTGTAAGTTTTAAGGTTTCATTTCTCGGAGAAATCAAAAAGAAAGGCACTCTATATATTTATCAGGATAATATCGATATTTTAGAAGCCATTGCAAGAGCAGGCGGAGTTACGGATTATGCCAACATGAAAGATGTGGTGGTTGTAAGACAAGAAGAACAAAAACGTTTAGTATATAAACTGGATTTAACACAAAGAGAATTGCTGCTTTCGGAAAAATTTTACTTATACCCGAATGATATTGTTATTTTAAGACCTGTTAAAGCAAAAATAGCACAACTGAATTTCAAAGATTATTTCTTTTTCTTCTCGGCTTTATCAACAACGCTCAGCACAATTTTAATAATAATAAACCTTTTTGGGAAAAATTAAAACAAACAACATAAAATGGCAGACAATTATCTCCAAACAGAGGAAACAGTTAATAAAGGCACTGACATAAAGAATATTTTATTAAAAGCTCTTTCATATTGGTATCTTTTTGTAATTGCTGTGCTTATTTCTTTTTTTGCAGCGCGCTGGGTTAATAAACACAGCATTCCCACCTACGGCTTGCATGCTACCGTAATGCACAAAAACGAAAGCAATGAAGATGAAGTTGCCGGCGGACTAACCCTGTTCTCAAAACGCAAAAATTTAAATACGCAAATAGGAGTTTTGAAATCGTACTCTTTAAGCAAAGAAGCCGTTGAAGAATTAAATATTGAAATATCATATTATCGAGACGAACGTTTTAAAAGTAATTACGAAATATACAAAAAATCACCCTTTGTAATAGACATAGACAGCAATTTTAGACAATATAACAATGTGCCTGTTTATGTTATTTTCCAATCAAAAAACGAAGTAAAAATCATTGTTGAACCTTTTGATATAGAAAAAAATATTAAAATCGGCGAAAAGTTCAGATACAAAGATTTTTGTTTTTCGGTAAATTATAGAGATTCTTTATCATACAATCCCGCTATTATCGGAAATAAATATTTCTTTATAAAAAGAAGTGTAAATGCAATCGTTCAGAGCTATCTCAACAGAGTAGAAATTGAAATCAGTCCGGAACAAAGCTCTATTCTCTGGTTGTGGCTGGTTGGAACCGTGCCTCAAAAAGATGCCGATTATTTAAATAAACTGATAGAAATATACATTCGTAACGGACTAAAAGAAAAGAACCTCAAAGCCGAAAGCATTATAAAGTTTATTGACAGTCAATTAGAAGGCGTTTCCGACTCCTTAAAAAAAACAGAAGCAAGTATGCAACTGTTTAAACAGCAAAACAGGTCTGTTGATATCAGTAATGAAGGCATGTTGTTGCTGACCAAATTAACCGATTTGAAAAAAGAGCTTGACATTCAAAATAAAAAATTAAGCTATTATCAATATTTACATAAGCAATTAAAAAACAATACCGCAGTCGCCAATTTTACGGCACCAACCGTAATGAATATAAATGACCCTTTGCTTTTAAGCTATTTGGAAAAATATACGGAAGCCGTAACATTAAGAGAAGAATTAGATTTTACCGTAAAAGGCGACATCCCGGTTTCCGAAAAACTTGATTTACAAATACGAAATATTCAAAATCAAATAAAACTGTACGCAAATAAAAATATTGAAGTAACACAAAAGGATATAAGCAAAATAAAACAAAGCATAAATGATGTAAATTCCGACATAAATAAATTACCGGTTTCCGAGCGTCAAATCATAAATATTCAAAGAAAATTTAATATCAATGACGATATTTACACGCATTTATTAAAACGGCGCACCGAAGCAGCCATCACACAAGCATCCAACAAAGCCGATACAAAAATGTTAGACCCTGCCAGACCGGAAACTGCCGAAAAAAAATCCCCGAACACGGCTGCAAATACAAAGAAAGCAATTATGATAGGTCTGTTAATTGCAATTCTGATAATTGTTCTTATTGAGTTCTTCAATAATAAAATCGAAAGCAAATCGGATATTGAAAGCAGAACAAATATTCCGATATACGGAACCATAGGAAAAAATAAAACAGGTAGCGCAACCCCTGTTCTTGACCACCCAAAAGCACCCATAACTGAAGCATTTAGGGCACTGAGAACAAACATTCAATTTATTCTTAAAGGCAACCAAAAAAGAATTATTGCCGTAAGCTCTTCCATAAGCGGCGAAGGAAAATCTTTTATTGCTGCCAACATAGCCTCCGTCATTGCCTTGTCTGAGAAAAAGACATTGTTGGTTGGCTTGGACTTGCGAAAACCGAAGCTGCAAAACGCATTTCCGGGAAATCTCGATAAAGGCGTAAGTACTTATTTGGTCAATCGATGCAGTTATGAAGAAGTAATTCAAGCAACATCTTCCCCTTTTTTGCATGTTGCTTTATCCGGACCCGTTCCGCCAAATCCGGCAGAATTAATAGAATCCGGGCAAATGCGCGCTTTCTTTGACAAAGCCATTCAAGAATTTGACTATATTGTTATTGACACACCGCCTATTTCCGTTGTTACGGATGCCTTGCTGCTAAATGAAATTACGCATGCTTTCTTATATGTAATTCGACAGTCATACACATCTAAAAATATGATTAAACTTATTGAAGATGCCAAAAAAGAAAGCAATTTGCAAAATTTAGGAATCATCTTAAATGATGTAGAAAAAAAACGCATGTCCGGATACGGGCATGGATACGGATACGGCTATGGCTATGGCTACGGACAAGGATATTACGGAGAATTTGACAAACAGAAAAAAAAGAGTTTAAAAAATAAAATTTTACAATCACTAAAAATAATAAAAAAATGAAACAATTTGATCCGGCAACAGAATTAAACAAATTAAATCAATTTGGAGAATTTGGAGGCGTTAATCCCTCCATAACCGACTCTGCAACCTACACATTTCTACAAGCTGAGAAAATGGTTGATACTTTTCACGGCGAAGCTGAGGGTTGTTTTTTGTATTCAAGACATTGGAATCCGAGCAACAAATACTTGTCTGATGCGCTGGCTGCCATGGAAGGAACCGAATCAGCATGGGTAACCGCATCCGGAATGGCTGCCATCACTTCTGCCATATTGCAAGTTTGTAATTCCGGCGACCACATTGTATCTTCGGTAACAACCTACGGCGGAACATTTGCATTTTTTAAATACTATCTGCAAAAATTTAATATCGACGTTTCCTTTGTTTTCCCTACCGATTTAGACGCACTGCAAAAAGCAATTCGCCCAAATACCAAAGTGATATACACCGAGACTGTATCAAACCCGCTTTTGCAAATTTCCGATATTCCGGAAATGAGTAAAATAGCAAAAAAAGTCGGGGCAAAATTGATTATTGACAACACCTTTTCCCCAATGATTGTATCTCCTTATAAATTGGGTGCTGATGTGGTTGTTTACAGCATGACAAAATTTATCAACGGGAAAAACGATTGCGTAGCAGGAGCTATATGCGGCAGTGCCGAATTTATAAATTCATTAATAGATTTGAATACCGGAACAGCCATGCTTTTGGGTCCCGTACTTGACCCCTTGCGTTCTTCCGCTATCTTAAAAAACTTATATACTTTGCATATAAGGATGAAACAACACAGCAAAAATGCTGCATTCTTAGCCGAAAAATTTAAAGAACACGGTCTGAAAATTATTTATCCCGGAATGAAAGAGCATGCCGGACATGAGTTGTTTAACAGCATAATGAACAAAGGTTTCGGCTACGGAGGCATGATAGCCATTGATTTGGGAACAACTGAAAAAGCCTATGCTTTTATGGAGAAAGCAGAAAAACTCGGAATAGGCTACCTTGCGGTAAGTTTAGGATATTTCAAGACATTGTTCAGCAACTCCGGAAGCAGCACTTCCTCAGAAGTTCCGGAAGAAATCCAAAAAGAAATGGGTATGTCGCCCGGATTGGTACGCTTCTCCGTAGGCTTGGACAATGATATTGAAGATACTTGGAAAAAAATTAAAACTTGTTTATAAATAATGCCTGCAAGAAAACAACAAAGACGAGGCTTGCAAAATTTTAAAAATGAGCGTAACGAGGTCTTTGTTGTTTTCTTGGAAAGACTAAATAAAAATCCACTCTTATGAAAGTATTTAAACCAATACTGCTGTTTTTGTTCCTAACGCTTTCTTTATCCGGTTTCGGACAAAAGCAATATAAAGAAGTCGTATCAGAAACTAAAAAAAAGGTAGAGTTTGGTCCGGATAAAGCGCATTATGCTCATGCCTTTTTTAACTTTCTTTTTGCCACACCGCCAAAAGAAGGAAATGATGCAGACATTCTTTTCGGAAAAACGCATTCCGTTTCGGCAGGTGCCCGATACAGGTATAAAATCAATGATTTTTTTGCTTTGGGAAGCGGTTTGAATTATACCAACTATGCTTGGCATTTTAAACAAATTGCCTCAAAAAAAATCCCTGTAAGCACACATTACGATAAAGAAAAAATAAAAATAAATACCCTTGAAGCCGAAGCCTTTATGCGTATAATAATAAGGCAAAATGCAATAGGGCTAACAAAAAACTATGTTGATTTAGGCGGATTTATTGCTTGGGATTTTTACGACTCCAGAAAATTCTCCAATTTTGTGAATCTACCCGACCCGAGAGGTTTCGGAACTTATACCGGAATACAGTCAAAACTTAATTATTTAAATAAAATTAATTATGGATTAGAATTGCGACTGGGACACAAAAAAATTGCAGTATTTGTAAAATATCGGTTGTCCGATTTATTTACGGATGATTATAAAATAATTGTCAGCAAAACAGAATTGCCGCGTTTAGCAGCCGGCTTAGAAATAAGTTTTTAAGCCTAAATTTCAGGGCTTCTGAAAAAACCTCGTTCTTGGAATTACTTTATGCAAAAGAATGCCAAAAATTTGCTTTTAACGTTTTATTGCTTTAATTTGCAAAAAATTTACAAATAAGACACTTAAAATGATACTCGAAATACGTTTAAGCAACTTTTTCTCCATAAAAGAAGAGATTATATTGGATTTGAGAGCTGCAAACATTAAATCAAAAAATGCGAAAGCTCTCAAAAATAACCTTACAAAATTTGAAAAAACATCTGTACTAAAAACCGTTACGATGTATGGAGCAAATGCTTCAGGAAAAAGTAACATAATTAAAGCCATACGTTTTTGCAGCCTGATGGTTTTAAACTCCCATAATCACAATGAAAATGCAAGGTTCAACTACAAGAAATTCAAATTTGGAAATTCAGGCAAAAAAGCAAGCCATTACTTTATTCGCTTTGTTAATAATCAAATCGAATACGAATACGCTTTTTCTTTAATGCAAAACAGCATTGTAACCGAAAGTTTATACTACTACCCCAAAGGACGTATAACAAAGGTATTCACCCGCGATGAACGATTAGGGAAAACAAAAAAAGAGAAATATTCATTTGGAACTATTATAAAAAGACCTTTGGATGTAGCAGAAAATACTTCAAATAAAACCTTATATATCTCAAGGGCAAGCCAAATGGACAGAGAAATAGCTAAAAATGTTTTTAACTATTTCAATAATACTTTTATTCTTGGATATTTAGGCAATAATGCTCCTCAAATAGAAACCCTTTTTAATATTTACAAACAGCAATTATTAGAAGCTTTAAAGATTGCAGACAGCGACATTGTTGATATAAAAATTAGAAAAATAAAACAGCAAAGAAAAAATTTTAATGCAAACTTGCAAGATTTAACATTGTCTGTCGAAGATGTAATACAGGACACTTTACAAATAAAGACCTATCATAAAACAGACCCAAGTATCGGTTTTGATTTAATCACCGAAGAATCTGACGGGACAAAAAAACTTTTTTTGATAATGTTAAATATTTTAGATATAGTTTCTAACGATAAAATATTATTGATTGATGAAATTGGAGAAAGTCTGCATACTGATATTATAGAATATATTTTCAACTTATTTCGTGCAGGAGAAAAGGCACAATTAATATGCACAACGCACAATACTCGATTTCTGAATCTGACCAAATTTCGTAAAGACCAGATTTTCTTTGTAAATAAAAATGAAGATGCTTCTACAGATTTATATTCACTGTACGATTACAGCGATTTTAGAGATACAATGGATTTAGAAAAAGCATACTTACAAGGACGCTTTGATGCAGTTCCATTCGTAAATGATTCTATCGAAAACCTCAAAGCAATCCTTAACAATGGGTAGGAAAAGACAAGCGTCAAAAGGAAAAAAGATAAAGCCCCATTTTTGGGTTTTTTGTGAAGGAAAAACTGAAGAACGATATGTACGCTATCTTCGTTCAAAATACCGTATCCCTATTGAAATTGTGCCTAAGGTTATAGGAAGTAATATTGATGAGAAATTAATCAGAAGATATAAAAAAGGGAAACCAAGACACGAAAAAGATATTGACTTTTTAATGTATGATGCCGATATTGATGTAGTCCTTAAACGCTTACAAAAAATAGATTCAGCCAAATTATTGGCATCCAACCCCTCTATTGAACTTTGGTTTTTATTGCATTACAAAAATCAAGATGCCCGGATTACAACGGACAATTGTATTAGAGAACTATCCAATAGAAATCATAATACCTACAAAAAAGGAGTATTAGACCAAAAGTTAACAGAGAAATTAAATGAAAAATATTCAGATGCTTGCAAAAGAGCTAAGCAAAAAAAATTATTCAATAATCCGTCAACAAACATCTATGAACTTATTGAGATACTTGAGAAAATAAAAACCGGCTGAAAAATAGACTTGATGACCACGAAGTAGCATCGAAGATAATAATTCGGCTTAAACAAAGAACAAATCTCTTAAAATCATATCTTCCGTAAACTTTCCTTGTTCGCTTATTTGAATAATATTTTTTTTATACAGCACATTTCCTTGTTCAATATGAGGGCGTATCCCGGCAAGAATATGCTTGTGATATTTTTTGCCGAAATGCGTTAAAATATAATCGGTGTCCGTTCCCTGTAAGGTGCGTAAAGAAGTAATAAGGTAGTCATTATATTTATCATTGAGCGACAAGACTTCTTTCTCGAAAAAGCCGGAGCCGGCTTCTATATTTCTGATATATGCTTTGATATTGCTTATATTAAACTGCCGCGAGTCGCCGTCATAGGAGTGTGCCGAAGCCCCGATGCCCAAATAATGTTTTTGCTGCCAATATGCACTGTTGTGTCTTGAAAAAAAATCCGGCTTTGCAAAGTTTGAAGTTTCGTAATGAATAAAATTATTTTCGCTTGCTTTTTGTTTCAGCATTTCAAATTGTTCCAGACTTTTGTCTTCGCTTATTTCGTGCAACTTCCCGATTTTTTTCTTTTTGTAAAAAACCGTGTTCGGCTCAATGCTTAAATGATATGCCGACAAATGAGGAATACGCAAGTCGAAAAAGACAGAAAGATTATCTTCCCATTTTTTGCTTGTCATTTTTGGCAAACCGTAAATCAGGTCGCCGCTGATATTTTCAAAACCGGCATGTTGTGCATCCTTTACGGCGGCAATACTCCGTTTTGCAGTATGTCGGCGGTTCATAAAAGACAAATCCTCATCAAAAAAAGATTGCAATCCAATGCTTAAACGATTAATGGGACTTTGTCTGAGTTCCTGCAAATATTCGGGGCTAAGGTCTTCCGGATTGGCTTCCAAAGTAATTTCCGGTTTATCGCAAAAGCGAAACTCTTTGTAAAGCGCATCAAATAATATCTCCAAATCTTTTGCATTCAATAAAGAAGGTGTACCTCCGCCAAAATAAATCGTTTCAATTGTTTGACCGGAAAGATAATTTTTTCTCAATTTCAGCTCTTTAACGAGAGCTTGAATATAAGCATCTTTATATTTTAATGATAAAGACATAAAAAAATCGCAATAAAAGCATTTCTTTGCACAAAAAGGAATATGAAAATAAATACCTGCCATACTTTTTGTAGAAATTATATTAAGTCAATTGCTGTTTTTATTTTAATTTGCGTTCTGTGTTTTATACCCGGAAACTCAACAAAAACAAGCATATTTGCCAATATCCCGCATTTCGATAAATGGGTGCATTTCGGACTGTTTTTTGTTTTTGCCTTTTCAATATCCTCAGATATATCAAAGGCTCTGAAAGTGCAAAAGAAACAAATTATTTTGATAATTTGCCTTTTTTCGGCACTGCTCGGGGGAAGCATTGAACTCGTGCAACACTTTTTTATCCCAAGTCGTTCGGGGGATATTTATGACTTTTTTGCCGATATTGCGGGTTGCTTAGTATTTATTTTAGTGCTTATTTTTCTCGGTAAAAAGAAAAATACTTAATTTTACGAATTAAGAAAATAATCAAATCGGTGCATCAAACACAGCAACTAAAAATATTTAATTTCTTTGAAAAGTCGGATACCGGACATGTCAGAGCGGAAAACCAAGATGCTTCCATTCATTTTGACAGTATTAACGGCTATGTTTTTGCCTTGTGCGACGGCATGGGCGGCGTTAAAGGCGGCAAAAGAGCCGCCGAGGAAGCATTGGCAAGCGTTCGGCAAGTATTTTCCGGCGATTGGTATGAAGACGAAAAAACATTAATCAACCATGCTTTTCAGTTTGCCAATAAGAACATACGAGCAAAGTATGCGAAACCGGAACTCAATTTATATCCGGGAACAACAATGGTTTTGCTTTTGGTCAGAGAAAATAAAATATTTTATGCACATGCCGGCGACAGTCGTATTTATTACCAAACCGGCAAAAAACTTTTTTGTCTTACCGAAGATCATTCTTTGGTGATGAAACTGTTGAAAGAAAAACATATCAGCGAAAAAGAGGCGGCAAATCACGAGCAAAAAAATGTGATATACAATGCCTTGGGAATTAGCGAAACCGTGAAAGTGGATATAAGCGAAAAGCCGATTTATCCTGTTGATAACGATTTTGTCTTGCTTTGTTCAGACGGATTAAACGGCGAACTCTCGGACGACAAACTTCATTCGATACTGAAAAGTGATAAAAATTTGCAGGAAAAAGGCGAGATGCTAATGAAAAAAGCACTGCAAAAAGGCGGGGAGGATAATATTACGCTTCAATTAATTGAATTTTATAATACCGGAAATAAAAAGAATAAGGAGCATTCGATTAAAGAAGACAGAAACTCCCGAAAATATATGCTGATAGCCGTAGTAAGTTTTGCCTTTTTGCTTCTTAGCACCTTTTTTATGATTGACTATTTTTGGAAAAAAAGAGCAATAAAGAATGACACCTACATACGAGAAAAAGTAGTTGTTTCCTATGATTTAAGTTTTTTTGACAATGACAGTAACCAACACATATATTCCGTGGGAAGAAATATATATGCTTATCCGAATATGATTGATTTTTCAATGACCGATATACTACGAATAAACAAAAAAAATGACTTATTCTTTTTCCCCGGAGAAAAAATACTTATTCCTAAACATAAAAAACACAAATGATAGGAAAGTTTTTAAATAACTATGAAATAGATGAAATTATCGAAGAAGGCGGTATGTCAACCGTTTATCTCGGGATACATAAATATTTAAAAAATAAGGTTGCGGTGAAAATGCTTAATCCTGTTTTGCAAAAAAATCCGCAATACAAAAAACGCTTCTTAAATGAGGCAAAACTCTTGTCAAGATTAAGTCATCCCGGTATAATTACTTTGTTCGACTATATAGAAAACGATACCGGAGTTTTCATTGTTACAGAATATGTGAAAGGGCAAACCTTGGATGAGTATGTCGATTTGGTAACCGGACCCGTGCCGCAATCAAGAGCCGTAAAAATTATTATTCAAGTTTTGGACGCCATTGCCTACATGCACTCTAAAGACATCATACATAGAGATATAAAGCCGTCCAACATTATGATAAAACCGGATGACACAATCAAACTTATTGATTTCGGCATTGCCAAACATCTGCAAAAAAATCAGGCATTAATGACACAAGGCGGCTCCAAAATCGGAACAACCATTTTTATGAGCCCCCAGCAGGTGAAAGGCAAAGTTTTAGACCGCCGAACCGACATATACTCCATAGGAGCAACACTGTTCTATGTTTTAACCGGGCAATATCCTTACGATAAAGCCCTAAGCGAGTATGATATTTACAATAAAATTGTGCGGGAAGAATTTCCCGACCCGGCAAAATATTATGTAGGGGTTTCCGATAAAATGCGTGCAATTATTAAAAAAGCCACGGAAAACCAACCATTGAAAAGATATCAGGCTTGCGAAGAATTTAGCATTGACCTGTTAAGTACGCAAAAAAAGAAAACAAAACCGGCAAATTTACCTTTGCAAACCCGCATAATTGATGCCGCAGAGCCCGGAATAAAAAAATTGAAACGAAATACCGGTTTTCGGCAAAATTTAATTTTATTAATGACGGCAATAACCTTTACTGCCGTCATTGTTTCCGGCTTATATTTTTTATCGCAAAAAGACGAAAGGCGGGTTATCGGAAACGACACCTATTTGCTTAAAGGCGACAGCTTATCTGCACCGAAAATCGAAAGTTTGAACTACGGCGAAATTGTAAAAGTGCTAAAAAAACCCTCTGACAGCGAAATTGAAAAGCCTTGGTTCAAAATTAAAAGTTTACGCAACCATATAGGCTATGTGTATAAAGATAATCTGGAAATATCACACGCATTTGTTCAAATAAATACAATTATGGGAAACAGTGTTGCCGGCACATTAATCCCTGCTCAATTTAAAAAAGCCTTGCGTAATTATTATGTTGAAAACCGGCTCTACAACAAGAACAAAACAGCATGGAAAATATTTCCGGAAAACAAGAAAAGTTTTGAAATGAATACCGTTGCTTTCGGCGATTATAATGATAACGGAAAAAAAGATTTTGCTGCTTTGCTTAATAACATAAAAACAAAAAAAACGCAATTGCTCATTATCTTTGATAATGGCGAGACTTTTTCCGTTAAAACCGACAACGACGTAAAAATTAAAATGTTGAAAAAAGGACGACGGGGAGGCAGGTGGTTTTTGGGTAAAATGCTGAAACGCAAAAACGACAAAGGCAAAATATATGAAGCAAAAAGATACGACTACCTTACAAAAGACGCTATTCTTTTATACAAAATAAAAAGCAAAGAAAATATTATATATTTGTATGATAAAGAAGAAAAAATGTTGAAGTTTTATTCTCAAAGTTTATAGTATTCATCTTAATACAATGCAAAAATTTATACAAGAAACAGAACAAGCGGGCGAACTTTACCGCATAAAAGTAAACGTAAATCCGGAACTTGAAATATCGGAAATAGCAGACAGAATGTCCAAAGAGGCAAAAGGAGGCAAAGCCTTGCTTTTTGAAAATACGGGAACGGACTTTCCCGTTCTCATAAACGCTTTCGGCTCGGAAAAACGCATGAAAATTGCATTGGGCGTTGATGATTTTAATGAAATAGGGCAAGAAATCGAGCGTTTCTTTAAAAAAGTCAGTGCGCCCAAAAAGAACTTGGCAGATAAATTAAGGCTGCTGCCCGAATTGGCTTCCATGTCTTCCTATATGCCCAAAAGCGTTTCCGGAAAAGGGGCTTGCCAAGAGGTGGTGCATACAGACCCGGATTTGTCGATTTTGCCTGTTTTGAAAACTTGGAGCCGCGACGGCGGAAAATTTATTACATTCCCGCAAGTAATCACAAAAGACCCTGTTACAAATATCCGAAATGTAGGAATGTATCGTATGCAAGTTTTGGAAAAAGATGCAAGCGGAATGCACTGGCATAAGCATAAAACCGGAGCAAGGCATTATGCCGAATACAAAAAGCTCGGCAAAAAAATGCCGATAGCCGTAGCACTCGGCGGACACCCGACCTTGACCTATGCCGCAACGGCTCCCCTGCCCGATAATATTGACGAATATATGTTGGCGGGATTTATCCGAAAAGAAAAAGTGAAAATGGTGAAAGCTTTAACGCAAGATATTGAGGTGCCGGCAGAAGCCGACATCATCATTGAAGGCTATGTTGACCCGGCAGAAGACTTGATTTGGGAAGGACCTTTCGGCGACCACACCGGGTTCTTTTCTTTGGCAGATTGGTATCCTAAATTTCATGTTACTTGTATTACGCATAAAAAAAAGGCGGTTTATCCGGCAACGGTGGTAGGCATTCCCCCAATGGAAGACGCTTATATTGCGCGTGCGACGGAACGCATATTTTTGTTCCCCATTAAACTGACCATGTTGCCCGAACTTGCAGACATGAACATTCCCGATGCGGGAGTGGCACATAACCTCACCCTTGTTAGTTTCGACAAAAGTTTTGCCGGGCATGCACATAAAATAATGAACTCATTGTGGGGTGCCGGGCAAATGATGTTTAATAAAATTTTGGCCGCTTTTGACAAAAATGTTTCGGTTTCCGACTATTTGCAATTGGCACAAGTGCTGTCCGAAAATGTGGAGCCGGCAGATGATATTATTTTTATGAAAGGACCTTTGGATGTTTTGGATCATTCTTCCGACAAATTTTCTTACGGCAGCAAAATGGGCATTGATGCAACGGTAAAATACGAAGAAGAAAAATCCGAAAAACCCCGCCCGACCATGAATTTGGCACAACTTAATTGTGCATCGCTAAAACAAAACTATCCCGAAATAAAAGAAATTAACGATGCTTTATTGAAAAAAGACATTTCAGTTTTGTTTATATCTGTTGAAAAAACGAAGAAACAGCATGTGAAAATTTTGGCAGAACAAATGATACAAGAAACTTGCCTGCGACATATTAAGTTTATCGTCCTTACGGATTATCCTACGGATGTTTTTGACATAGAGCAAGTTTGCTGGATTGCGGCGGGCAATGTCGAACCTTTGCGCGATTGCCATGTCTTTGAAGCAAAAAATGAGGATGAAGTATCGCATTTATTTATCGACGGAACAAGAAAGCGTGCCGATATTGACAATTTTAAAAGAGATTGGCCCGATATTGTAACTTCCGATGAAGCAACCGTGCAATTGGTGGACAAACGTTGGCAAGAATATGAAATCGGAGCCTTTTTGTCTTCGCCGTCGCAAAAATATAAGCACCTGATTTTGAGCAAAACCGCAATTGTCGAATAACACCAATTGGGGAATTTATGAAACATCAACAATACATTCCTTATTCCAAGGCATTAAACAAAGCAATGTTTTATTGCAGCAAAGCGGAAAAATGCAAATCCGAGCTTCAAAAAAAACTGCTTGATTGGAAAGCAAATCCGGATGATTTTGAGGGAATACTATCCGAGCTTGAAAGGCAAAAGTTTGTTGATGAAGAACGCTTTTCGCAGTATTATGTACGCGATAAGTTTGAATTTAACAAATGGGGCAGAATAAAGATAAGAATGATGCTTCTTCAAAAGAAAATTCCCGAAAAATTTATTGACAAAGCCTTAGAACAAATTTCGGAAGAAAAATACGAGCAAACTCTTAGCGCTTTAATTGCTCAAAAACAAAAGACTTTGAAAGCGGAAAACAAGCACGAAATGCGTTCAAAACTGATGCGTTTTGCCTCATCAAGAGGTTTTGAGCCGGATTTAATTTTAAGAATATTAAGGAAATAATTGTTTTTATATTATTTTAGCAACTTAATAATTATTTGCTATGTTTGAAAAGTACAATGAGCTGTTAGCCCCCTTAGATGCCATAAAACTGAACTTTAATGAAACAGGCTTATTGATAATGAACATTACAATTGCCTTTGTTATGTTTGGTGTTGCACTGGGCATAAAAAGAGAAAACTTTTTTGGTCTCGGAAGAAATCCGAAATCAGTTATCATCGGTTTAATTGCACAATTTTTATTATTGCCGAGCATCACTTATTTATTTGTCGTTTTGTTGAACTTGCCGGTGTCAATTTCTTTGGGAATGCTCTTGGTGGCATCATGCCCCGGCGGAAATGTTTCCAACTTTATCACTTCGCTGGCAAAAGGAAATGTTGCTTTGTCGGTTACCTTAACGGCATTTTCAGATTTACTGTCGATTCTTTTAACCCCGCTTAATTTTGTTTTTTGGGGAGAGTTGTACATAGCAACCTTGCCTGTGGATAAAGCAGCCTTGCAAATTCCTTGGGAGCATGTTTTTCAAACAATTATTATTTTAATGGGCATTCCTTTGGTAGCCGGTTTGTGGTTTTCGCACAGATTCCCGAAACTGACAAAAAAACTCATAAAACCCGTTAAATGGATTTCGGTGATTATATTTTTGGGATTTATTGCCGGTGCCATTATTGCAAATTTCAGTCATTTCATGAATTATTTTGTCCTTTTGCTGCCGGTTGTTTTAATTCATAATGCCATGGCTTTCGGTATCGGAAACACCATTTCAAAAGCCTCTTTTTTGTCTGTTTTAGACCGAAAAACAATTACCATTGAAACCGGCATACAAAATTCCGGCATTGCTTTGGTGCTTATTTTCAACAAACATATTTTCCCTGACGGTTATGGCGGAATAGCTTTTATTGCTGCCATGTGGGGTGTTTGGCACATTGTTTCGGGGCTTATTCTAAGCACTTGGTGGAGCAGATATACGGATAAGCAGGAGAAGAAAAAACTGCGAGCTGCGGATTAAATTCATTAGTTTTCAAAATAAAAATCAAATATTAGTGCTAATATCAAATATTAAGTTTATATTTGCACCGTTCAAGTGGAACACCTTTTATAATTTTAGAGTATTATTCTAGTATTTCGTTTTTTTGAGTTTTTCTCTTCTTTCCTTTAATACATTACTTTATTTTTTTAGTGTTTAGTTTTCATTGACTATCAGAAGGTATCTTCTTAAACAAAATTATTATTAACAATTTAAATTTATTTAAAGATGCAAGAAGGAACAGTAAAATTTTTCAACAACTCAAAAGGATTTGGGTTTATTAAATCATCAGAAACAGGAGAAGATATTTTTGTACACAATTCCGGACTAATTGATGAAATCAGAGAAAATGACAAAGTACAATATCAAACAGAGCAAGGACGTAAAGGTCTTAATGCTATTAATGTAGAAGTTATTTAATAACACAATACTGTAACTAAAAATAAAAAGAAGCTGTCCAATACTTTTTGGACAGCTTCTTTTTATTTTACCATTTCGTTTCATCATATTCGATTAAATAGGTCGAAATTTCAATATTATTTATTGTTTCTGTTTGTTCTTTTATCGTATCCGGTTTTCTGGCTCTTTTTGCCATATAGACGAGATAAACGGCTTTGTCTAATTGCAAACTTTCGGCATAATAGGCAAGTTGTTGTTTGCCGTCTTCAAATCTGCTTACGCCCGAATACACTTTTGTTTCAATCAAATATTCTTGATTATCAATATTTATAATCATATCGCTTTTGCCCAAGCCCGTATCT
>PDWI01002176.1_pt1 | contig 29892 bp, 26 predicted proteins | sample 1430891 | NCBI WGS metagenome assembly PDWI01 (sample SAMN01162508, study PRJNA174530) | Oral metagenome, whole genome shotgun sequencing project. | biome: Marine environment; feature: Marine mammal; material: Swab sample of the gingival sulcus; isolation source: swab sample of gingival sulcus... | reverse complement strand
GTGCGCCCAGAAGATGTGCACATACATCGCCGCGATGACTACGACCTAGAGTTCCATATTGTTGGCACGTCGGATACGTTGTTGGTGAAGAATTATTTCGGGTACTACAGGAGAGGTACAATAGAGCGCGTCAACTTTGCCGACGGCACGGTGTGGAAGCTGCCGGAGCTGTTGGAGAAGGCGCGCCACGTCAACGGCACCGACGGCGATGATATGCTCTATGGCTACAGCGATCAGGACGACATCTTGAACGGTGGCAAGGGCAACGATCGTATCGAAGGCCGCTATGGTGACGACACCTATCAATTCGCCAAAGGCGATGGTGCCGACACGATCTATGATTATCGGGGCAACGACACCCTCACAACCGATCGCCTCGCGCAGCAAGTGATATTTGAGCGCCGCGGCAATGATCTGCGCGTACTATTTGAAAACTCAAGCGATAGCATCACGATCAGCAAACGCTACAGCAAATTAAATACCGCCATCGAAACCTTCCAGGCCGCCGACGGCAGCACCATCTCAGACACGCAGGTACAGCAGCTCATCCAGGCCATGGCCTCGTGGTCAAACGACAACGGCGGCCTCTCCTGGAGCCAAGCGCTCGCCACCAATCCTGGCGACGTCCAAGCGATCGTCGCACAGTACTGGCACGCGCCGACGGCGTAGCCACCACATGGATACCACATACACGCCGCGTTCTTTTGCGCGCATAGGCTTGCAGACACCCGCAGGGCTGTCGTACAATACTGCCCTATGATAAAGAACGAGAGACTTGACGTACTACGGCGCAACCTAGACGACGCATACAAAGAACAAGTGCGCGAGCTGGGCAAATATGCCACCCGCCTCGATACGGCAGCGGGCAACATGCCATCGAACAGAGAAGTGCAAAATCGCCTCGCCGCCATAGGTCTCGAGGCCGTCCGCATGGATACAGCCTACGGCCTGCTAGCTGTCATCGTGGCTGGCGACGACAGCGACACGCAACGCGCCGAGCGTATTGTCGTCGGTCGAATGTCAGACAACGCCAGTCATACACGAGCCGCTCAAGACATGGTCAATTTCGTAAATGCACAGTATGCCCCATGGCAAACAAATCAGCTCAGAATTGCCGGGTCGGCACGTACGTTTGGTCTCATCTGTGCAGATGAGACGCCCGTCTGTCTCGTTCAACCCGACGACCCAGATATGTACCCTAGAGACGAGTTTGCTGTCCCGCAAATCCGCGACTTTGCCAAACGAGTAGATGTTTCTGTCGTCTACCCAGCCGAGCGAGACAGTTCCGGCGACTGGCCGTGGCAGCTCATTCGCCCCGAACAATACTGACCTGCTATACTACTACGTACGATGACTGCCTCGCAAAAACTACCTACTGTCGCCATCATTGGCCGCGCCAATGCTGGCAAGAGTTCGCTATTCAATCGTTTGGTGCGCAGCCGCCAAGCTATAGTCGCTAGCGAGGCAGGCACGACGCGTGATAGCGTACTTGGCACAGTTGAATATCGGCGCAATGATCGAGATGGGCATTTTTGGCTGGTCGATACCGCTGGTTTCAAGGCTGCCGAGGACGAATTCGAGGCTACTATCCAGGACCAAGTCGCCGAGGCTGTCGTGGCCGCCGACATCATCATCGTCGCTGCTGATAGTACCGAGTATCCCGACGACACACTGAGGCGCGTCGCCAAGGACGCACTCAAGAGCAAAAAACCCGTCATCCTCGCGCTCAACAAGTCCGATCTCAAAGGCGCACTCGACGACGCAGAGTTTCTTCGGCTCGGCATCAAGCCGATCGTCCGAACCAGCGCTGAGCACAACACTGGTGTCGCCGACCTCAGAAAAACCATCATTTCGTATCTACCGACTGACTCCCAGCGCAAAACTTCCGCTTCCGAGACCCTGACTATCGCCCTCATCGGCCGCCCAAATGTCGGGAAGAGTCATCTATTCAACACGCTCGCTGGCAAGCAGCAAGCGATCGTTGCCGACGTCGTCGGCACCACGCGCGACCTCAATCGCACCACCGTCGCATACCACGGCCAGTCGATCGAGCTGATCGATACTGCTGGCATCCGCAAGCCGGGCAAGCAGGAGCGCGGCATCGAAAAATTCAGCGTTCTGCGCACGCTACAGGCCATCGAAGCGGCCGACATCTGCCTGTTGCTGATCGACGCCAACGAACTGCACGTGGCACTCGACCAAAAACTCGCCGGCATGATCGCCGACGCAGGCAAGGGGATGATCCTGGTCGTCAGCAAATGGGACAGCGTCGAGGACAAAGACACCCATACGCACGATGCGCTACTGCCGCGGATTGCACGCGATTTTGACTTTGTGCCGTGGGCGCCAGTCATCTTTACGAGCGCCCTAACGGGCAAAAACGTCGCCAAACTCTACGAAATCGCAACCGCGATCATGACTCGCCGCGCCCAGCAGCCCCGAACTCGCCAGCTCAACACGCTTTTGCAGCAGGCCATCGCCAGCCATCCGCCAGCTGGATTAAAAAATACACACCCGCGCTTGCGCTACATCGTGCACACCGACACCAGCCCGCCCTGGTTCGTCGTCTATGGCAGTGATCTCAAATACCTGCACTGGAGCTACAAACGCTATCTCGAGCGCCAACTCCGCGAGCAGTTTGACTACAGCGGCACACCGATCAAGTGGAGTTTTCGCGACGAAAAACAGATCAAAGCCAATCAGACAAGCCGCTCGACTGGCGACACCGAACACCCTGCTGTGTAGCGTAACGCCAAGGCGTGCTGTTGCAATAAACCGCATTTTGTGTCACAATTTGCCCAATGGAACAAGCCTACCACCACACATCGGAGGAGCCGCCCAGACTGCAAGCCCAGCTCGCACGCGGCATCCGGTACCGACACAGAGTCGAACGTATGTCCGACACACTCACACTGCACCAAAAGACTGATGATATCGAGTCATTTCGCTCGATCGGCCAGTGGCTGCTCGATCAGCCATACCCGACAAGCTACGGCATAACTATCAAGCCGCCAGTTGACTACAGAAGCTCATTACCGCCGCTCATAGCAGCAGCTTCATTTTCGTTGCGTACTGGCAGCCCGATCGAAAATATCGTACCGCCTCTCACACATATACGTCTGCGTGGTATCTTGATGCTCGGTCCTGTCGCGGTCAGCGAGCACGTGCCTGAGGACTGGCGCAAGCCAATTGGCATAGCCTTTGCTGAGAAAATCCAGTCGCGCTGCAATGTCACATCGCACCTCTACATTACTACAGAGGAAAAAGGGGAAGAGTATGACAAGATCAACAAGCTCATTATGCCTTACTTGCCAACGACTCGCGCCTTACGCAGACGCCCCCGGATCAACTGAGTAGCAGCCTCGCTCAACTTCATTGCTCGTGCTCGCTGTGCTCATGCCGATCGTGGCAATGCTGAGAATGGGTGTCGCTATGCGCCTCTGACGCGTGCGAGTGAGGCGTCGCCGCGATAATCGCAGAGAGTAACAGCACGCCTACTAGCAGCATAATAGCCTGTCCGTTGCCTTCGCTGCGTGATTTTTCATGAATATCTGGGATGATATCGCTCGCTGCAATATAGATAAAAAATCCGGCCGCAATCGCCAAAAGCGGCGCGGGATTGAGACTGCCCGCATCACCGAGCGCGTACGTCGCGAGGGCGGTGACGACGGTTGCGAGCGCGCTGATAACATTGACTATCACGACCTTGCGCGGCCGCATACCTTTTCCGAGCAAAATACCAAAATCACCGATTTCTTGCGGCACTTCGTGCGCTGCGACAGCTAGCGCCGTACCAATGCCGGCTGCTGGACTGACCAAAAACGCCGCACCTATCGCCACGCCATCGATCGCGTTATGCAGTGTGTCGCCGATAATCACCAGCCACTGGTGAGTCGCGTTCGCCGCGCCGTGGACATTGCTATGGTGGTGGCTCTCATGGTGGTGGAACCAACCCAACAGCCGCTCCAGCACAAAAAACACCAGAAACCCGACCAGCGCCCAAAACGCCGCATCGTGGATGTCGCTACCCTCGACCGCCTCTGGTAATAGACCCAGAAATGCCGCCGCGAGCAGCGCGCCAGCACCAAACGGTAACCCGTAGCGGATCGCCCGCGCACGCAGCGCCTTGCTACTGATCAACGCCACGCCGCCAGCCAGCGACACTACGCTGCCCACCAGCGCCCAAAACAATACTGTCAGATACTCCATTTGTAATACTCCTTGTCGTGTACAAAGTCGCGTCTCGTCGAGGCTCGCCGTACGCCGCAAAACCTTGAGCTGACCGACGCAAAATATATCTTTGTTGATTGTAACGCGCTCAAACATCTATTGCAAATATGTTGCAATAGGCGCTATAATTGCCCTATGCACGAACTCGAACCGCTGTTTCGCACGCACCAGTTGCGCCTGAGCGCTCCTCGCCGAGAAGTGTTCACTCTCCTTGCACAAGCCGACGCTCCGCTCTCGCTTGCTACGCTGCGCCGCTCGATCACGCACGATCGCACCAGCCTCTATCGTACGTTGCAGCTTTTCGTTCGTCTCGGCATCGTCGATGTCATCACGGTCGGCTGGAAAAAACGCTACGAACTCGCCGAGCCGTTTCGCCAGCATCATCATCACGTACACTGCGAACATTGCGGCGAAATACTAGCGATAGATACGCCGCGGCTAGAAAGACATATCGAGCTAGAAACTGCAGCTCGCGGCTACATACTGACGCGTCATCAGGTCGAAATATACGGTATTTGTCCTGTCTGCCAGCAAAGATATTTGCGTCAAGTTACCACTTGCCACAATCAGCGCAACTCGAACGTACGAATTCCGGGAAAAGTGGAGAAATAGGTTCGGCCCCACCTTTTTCAACCACGAAAGTCGCGCAAGTACAGACAGAGTGCATATAAGGGTATGTACTCGAAAGCTACCGTACCGCGGGCTCCAGCTCTTCCAGCCAATTCAGCATAATCGTAAGCGCTAGACCCAGATTACCCAATTGGCAATGATTACTGGCAGACTCAGCCTCGGTGAACACCCGAGCAGTAAGTGATGACACCCCCGTAAGGGTTGTCAACTGGTCTCGAAGATGTCGTATAGGCACATAGTGGTCGGTGGTTCCGGCCATCAGCAGTACGTCTTGGTCTAAGCGATGACTGTAAGCAGCTGTCCGAAACTGAAGAGTTGCTCGGATAAAACCGTATGGATCGTCGGCGCCCATCACCTCCATGCCCTGCTGTAGACCCCCAGTCGATCAGAGTGCTAGTTGCAGCGTTTCGGCGTATAACCGAGTTGATCAGCCCACGCCCTATGCCTCGTGGAACAATTGTACTTAGCAACGTTCTGATAGACGGTGCAGTTGCCTGCGATAGTGATTCGAACAGATCAGGCAAAACATCAAAACAAATAACTCGACGGATACGTGGCTCAAATGCGGCCGCTCGGACAGCGAGTCCACCACCCAGCGAACAGCCAATTACCGTGACATCGTCGAGGCCGAAATGATCTAGAATTGCCGCCGTTGGTCGTTCCCACTCTGGAGTCATAGGCGCTTTATACCTCTCCAACACCTCCCCTTGGCCAGGCCCATCGAAAGCAATCACGTCGTATCCCATATCGCGTATAACCAAAACAATCCTCATAAACTCTTCGAGACATCCGTCAAAGCCGTTCATAAACAACACCGTACCTTTACTTACTGTTGCTGAAGTAAATTTGTACGCACCGAGTTTGATGTCACCAAAGGGAATCCAAGCGTGCGCATCCTCTGGTACCTCATAGAAGGTCCGAGATAGATCTCGGAACCGGCTCCGCCAGTCGCTTTTGCGTGAGTCAGAAGAAGAGGTAACAAACTCGGCAGCGCGATAGTAAAAAGCAGCCTCAAGAATGTCGCCAGCCTCCTCGGCCTGTTGTGCCAAAGGAATCAGCTCGTCAACAAGCGTCTCGAAATCGTGGATTTGTGAGGCTACCCCCCGAAAACCTTCCAGCAGTCTGCGAGAGCCCGAAAAGTTGTAGTGTCGATTGAGCTGGAAGTTGGTGTTTTGGTCTGAGTGGATCTGTTCAAACCCAACCGGAAAATCAGCTATAGACCAGGTACGCATAGCTTCTCCTTTTCAGTTAAAATACTGCAGCCACTTTAGCAGCTTGCTACGAGATTAACACGTAGCAAAAGCACAGCGCAAACGAACCACCTGGAGCTGTCTGCAAGATGCTTCATACACCCACTTTGAAAAACACATAGTTACATACCGACATGCCATCAGGTCGAAATATACGGTATTTGTCCTGTCTGCCAGAAAAAAACATGCAGCAAATAAAAAAGCGCTAGGTAAGGGTGGGCATCACCTAGCGCCATTTTACCCTTCAACCCACACCAGACGAAGCGTGCGCACCAACTCCACAAGGTGGACGCCTCCGCCAGCTGGCGGACTACTGGATAGTCATCTTTGAAACGGTATCCGCGCATCTGACAAGCAAATGCGGTGGTTAAAGGGATTAGTATGTGTACAATTCTGTGCCTCGCAGGCCAGCCGCATAAGTGGAGGGTAGATACAAATGCAGCGAATTGCACACAACCTAACATAGTAGAATTTACGGTTGTAAATTCTGTTAGAATAGGGGGTATAAGGTGCTTGATTGAACTCGCAGAACAATCAATCACTCAGCATTCTAGCACTCATTTGACTTTATGTCAACACTTTTTTCATAAATTATGCACAAAATCAACGAAATCTCGCCTCTATCGCATAAATACCTCCAGATACTTGAATGTATTGATGCTTTGCCCGATACGTTGTATCACCTAGGCTCGTTGCCGACCGAACGCCGTCCGAGCGCCGCAATCGTCGGCAGCCGCAAACCGACCGCATACGGCAGGGAAGTGACGCAACGATTGGCCGGCGATCTAGCGCGGCGCGGTGTTGTCATCGTCAGCGGTCTCGCGCTCGGCGTCGATGCGCTCGCACACCGCGCAGCCCTCGAGGCCGGTGGCACAACCATCGCCGTACAAGCCAACGGCCTGCACCGGCTCTATCCGACAACCAATCGCCATCTGGGCGAACAAATCATCGCGCAGGGCGGGGCAATCCTCAGTGAATACGAGCCTGGCGCCGACCCTTTGCAGCATCGTTTTCTCGAGCGTAACCGTATCATCAGCGGCCTCGCCGACGTCGTGATCGTTACCGAAGCCGCAAGTCGCAGCGGTACACTCAACACCGCCGCACATGCGCTCACGCAGGGCAAGGAACTATTCGCCCTGCCAGGCAACATCACCAGCCCGATGAGCGCTGGCTGCAATTATCTTTTGCGGCAAGGCGCGACACCAGTAACCAGCGTCGACGATATATTGCAGCTCCTCGTGCCAACTGGGGCGGCTGACGATCAAGCGCCGCTCCCACTGGGCGCAAATCCGCTCGAGCAGGCGATCATCGACGGGCTCGCTAGCGGATTGCGTGATGGCGATGAGTTACTCGCCAGAGCCAAGGCAGACCCAGCCGAATTCAGCACCGCACTGACGATGCTCGAGATTGCCGGTATCATCACGCCGCTTGGCGCCAATCAGTGGACGCTCCGTTAGGACACGCCAGCCTACTGAGTGACCGGCCGCCCTATGGATATGCGCTTACTCGTCAGTCTCGGTCGTCGACCGAACAGCGGCGCCGCCTAGCAGTTTATGGACCATTCTCAGTACTTCTTCCTGTGCATTTTGCGCTTCACCTGTCCTTATAGCATTTGGATTTCGTGCGGCCAAGCATGCCTCCCCGAGCAACTTACACACCTTTTGCCACGTTTCGTCAGCAACATTTTCTGGACACTCGAGACCAAAGTCATTTGCGATTTCTCTGTCATCACCACGACTGCCAGCCCCTGGATCGGGTCGTCCGCCCCTGTCAAAACCAATTACCCCCATTTCCTACACACCGTCCTTTCTGCACATGTTACTTATGGTTAGTCTACGGGCATCGTATACCAGCATTGCTACTCCGTCAATATCTTTATGTAGCTAGCTTGCCGTTTTTTCTACGGCATACCTGTGGAAACATCTGGACGAACGAGCACTTGCATTATCACATGCCGACAGGTAGTATGACTGTTGCAACTCGGGTCAAAACCCGTATAGTATTTGAGAGATAGGCATGAGCAAACATTTAGTCATCGTTGAGAGCCCCGCAAAGGCCAAGACTATCGAGAAGTACCTCGGGAGTGATTTTCGCGTGCGTTCGAGCGTCGGCCACATTCGTTCTATCCCGAAAAAGACCAAAGACGGTACGCCGCCAGTCGATATTGAGCACGATTTCGCTACCACATACGAAGTCGACAGCGAGAAAAAAAAGATCATCGCCGAACTCAGAAAACAAGTCAAAGCCGTCGGCAAAGACAATGTCTGGCTCGCAACCGACGAGGACCGCGAAGGTGAGGCGATCGCATGGCATCTTTGCGAAGTGCTCGGGCTCGATCCCGCCACGACCAAACGCATCGTCTTTCATGAGATCACCAAGTCTGCTATCGAGCACGCCATCAAGCATCCGCGCACCGTCGATATGCAGCTAGTCGAAGCGCAGCAGGCTAGGCAAATCCTCGATCGTATCGTTGGATTTGAGCTCAGTCCGGTTGTCTGGCAAAAAGTCCCTGGCGGCAAATCTGCCGGCCGCGTCCAGAGCCCGGCCGTACGCCTACTCGTCGAGCGTGAGCGTGAGATTCGCGACTATGAGACCTCGAGCGAGTTCAAAGTCAGCGCGCTATTCTTTGCTCACGGCCAGGAGTTCAAGTCCGAACTAGCCACAAAATTTGCCACCGAAGCACAGGCGCGCGCCTTTCTCGAATCACTTGACGGCGCAGTCTTCACCGTCAGCGACATCACGACCAGCCCAGGCACGCGCAACCCAGCCGCGCCGTTCACAACTAGCACGCTTCAGCAGGAAGCCAACTCGCGCCTCGGCTACGGCAGCAAAGCCACTATGGCGAGCGCTCAAAAACTCTACCAGGACGGCAAGATTACCTACATGCGTACCGACAGTACGGCGCTCTCGGGCCAGGCAATTGCTGCGGCCGCCGACTATATCAAGCGACTCTACGGACCCGAATACTCACAAATCCGCAAACACACCACCAAATCAGCCGGCGCCCAGGAGGCACACGAGGCCATCCGACCAACCGACATCAGCCTCGAGACCGCCAGCGACAACGAATACGACCAGAAGCTCTACGACCTGATCCGCCGCCGTACACTCGCCAGCCAAATGGCGCCAGCCACCCTCGAAAAAACCGAGGTGACAATCACGACGCAACATGTCGAGGCTGCCGTGTTCAAGACCAAAGGCTCTGTCGTCGTATTTGACGGTTTTCTACGCGTCTACGGCGGCGGTAAAGACGAACACTTGCCAAACCTCACAAGCGGCGACCAGCTCGGCATCAGCGAGATCAGCGCCCGACAAGTCTTCTCGCGACCGCCAGCTCGCTATACAGAGGGAAGTTTGGTCAAAAAACTCGAAGACCTCGGCATCGGCCGCCCCAGCACCTACGCAACCATCATCGACACCGTCCAAACACGCGGCTATGTCGAAAAAGGCACATCAGACGGCACCGAGCGCGAAGTGATCGTACTGCAGCTCACGGCGGACGCAGCTGCAGAGTCAGCGACAGACAGCAGCCAGTCCAGCGTCATTCGTACCATCGAGACGGAAGCGACCGGCTCGACCAAAGGCAAGCTCGTCCCGACGCCGGCCGGTGAATTGATCGCAGATTTTCTCGGCAACCATTTCTCGCAGATCGTTGACTATGGTTTCACCGCGCACGTCGAGGAAGAGTTCGACGACATCGCTGCTGGCCAGCTAGCCCGCAATGCCATGTTGCAGACATTCTACACGCCGTTTCATGCCCTGATCGAGCAATCCAGCACTATCGATCGCAGCACAGTCGGCACCAACCGCGAAGTCGGCATTGACCCTAAGTCGGGCAAGCCAATTTTTGCTCGATTTGGCCGATTTGGTCCCATGCTGCAGCTCGGCGCAACCGACACTGGCGGCGACAAGCCGCAGTTTGCACCTATGCCAAAAGGTGCTCGCATCGAAACCGTCACTCTCGAGCAAGCGCTCGAAGCCTTTAAGCTGCCTCGAATTGTGGGCACGACAGAGGACGGACAAGATATCAAAGCCAACATCGGCCGATTCGGCCCATATATCCAAGTTGGCACGCTCTACGTCAGCCTCAAAGAGGACGATCCCAAAACCATCGACGAAACCCGAGCTCGGCAACTCTACGCCGCCAAGCTCGCTGCCGAGGCCGCCAAGCACATCGCCGACTTTGGCGACGGAGTGAAAGTCCTCAATGGTCGTTTCGGCCCCTACGTGACCGACGGCACCAAAAACGCCAAGGTTCCAAAGGATACCGATCCCGCAAGCCTGACGCACGCCGACGCCAAAGAATTGCTCGCCAAGAGCCCGTCTCGCCGGCGCCGTTCGCCGCCAAAAAAGAAAAATAGCGTTTCGCGCTCAACGAACCTTCGCTGACATAGCAAAAACTCGTCCAGAAGCTACTCTACATGGCCGCTCTATGCTATCATAAGCATAACCATGAAGAATATGTACCGCGGACTGACTATCCTGGAGTTGCTTGTTATTGTCACCGTCATCGCGATTCTGGCATCGGTCAGTTTCATCACCTATAACGGTGTTCAGCGACGAGCAAGCGAGTCTGTCGTTCTGGCAGCTCTCAAACAAAGCGCCGAAAGTCTCAACGTCTTTTATTCTCGCAACAATGATTATCCGCCAAATCTCGCTGGCACAGACTACATTCCGCCGGAGGGAGCCGTGCTCACGCTTTATACCAACGCACCGACAGTACGCGTACACTCCAGCCTCAACACCGCCCAAAACGCCCAGTTGTTCATCAATGCCTGCAACGCCAACATGCCCGTCGTCAGCGGATCAACCACATACAACACCGTATGCTACTACGACGGCAGCAATATCCATATCAAGGGCGAGGGCTCGAGCGGAGTATCGTTTAGCGGACCGAATATCAGCGAATCCGACATCGCACTGAACTGCGGAGCTGCCTGCAACAGCGCCACGGGCGCTATCAAATCAGCCTTTACTGCCCAGGGCGGCACGTATCCCATCACCGTACCAAACGGGGTAGTACCAATACCAGACCCAGAGCTCTCCGACCCAGGCAGCGCAACTGACTTTTGCCTCGAATCTCGTTCCACCAAACATCCCGATGTTGTATATCATACAATACACAACGAAGACAAGATCGAGATGCTCGAAGGCGCCTGTCCAGCCAACCCGCAGCTGCACTACCCGTGATAGCGCCTGAGGTCGCACGCTCACTGATCGCGTTCATGCCTACCTCTGTTATTTTGCAAATTCACTACGCAATCTTTTGACAGAATTACACCTGATGATTAGTTTATCCACACTCTCAGGCTGAATAAAAGTCCAAAAATACTATTTACCATTAGCGTCGAAGTTGTGCTATAATAGTCTTAACCACGGTATGTATTTGACACTAACATAGTTTTGTTTTACAATACCTGGAGGTTACACCAATAGTGATAAAATAAATGGCCTAAATTGGCGAGGCAGAGAGGACTCAACCTACACCATGGACCAGACAGCACAAAAAGACGCGACGGCATCTATCAAGAAGGCCGTCAAGGACGCGCTCAATGTCATCGAACAGGAGCGCGAGCGAGAAATTATTTCTCGTCGTTTTGGTTTGTTTGATCGAAAAGAAACACTGGAGCAGATCGGCGAAATGCTCGGCATCACTCGCGAGCGAGTTCGCCAGCTCGAAAAAGCAGTACTAATACGGCTCAAAATGGCTGTCGAGGATGGCAAAGTTGCGACCGCAACCGACGTCGAAAAAATGCTCGTCCGAGACCTGTCCGAGAACGGACGCGTCGGACGCGTACATGACGTAACAAATCGCCTGTTGGGCGACGAGGCTCTCGCTGAGTACAAATCGCACGTTGCGTTTCTCTCAGAATTATCGCCGAAGATCACCGTCATCAACGAAAACGACCAGTACCATCACGCGATCGGTATCCGCGAACATGGCGACGAAAAAGCCATCAAAAAACAAGTTGACAATGTCGTCAAAACTATCAAAACTCATGGCGAACCGATCCATATCGAAGCCCTCCATGGCAAAATGGATCACGAACACCCCAGCCACGTTCGCGGTCTCGCCACCGTCAGCAAGACACTTGCCGAACTCAAGGATATGTGGGGCCTCACCAAGTGGCCAAACGTTAACCCAAAGAATATCCGCGACAAGATTTTTGTTATCCTCGCCGACAACGGCGAGCCGATGCATTTTTCTGAGATTGCTGACGCGATCAAGCAGAGCGACTTCAAGCGAAAAGACGTCACCACCCAGGCCATCCACAACGAGCTAATCAAAGATGATCGTTTCGTACTGATCGGCCGCGGCATCTACGCGCTCGATAGTTGGGGCTACAGCAAGGGAACTGTCAGCGACATCATCGGCGATATCCTACGCGAAGCAGGCGAGCCATTGCACCGCGATGAGATCGTGCGCCGCGTCCTCCAAAAGCGCCAGGTCAAAGAAACAACCATCCTGCTTAATCTCCAGAGCAAGCCGCAGTTTAAGCGCGTCGCCAAAGCGACCTATACCGTAGCTGAGCCGACCGCTGCAGCTGAGTAGCTAGAGCTATTTGGTTATTTCACAGAGGTGATAGTTTCGAGATGGACGACTGTCGTGCTTATCCTTGCTTTTTTTACAGAGGTATGATATACTAGGCGGGAACCGGTTATGTCACTTATCCTGGATATTATCAACCTACTATTGCAATGGTACGTATGGCTGCCACTCACGGCGCTACTGCTTTTCGTGGCATGGCGAAACACTCAGCAAGTCCAAGCTATCAAACACGTTGAAAGCGTCCTGCTAATCCTCGAAATACCGCGTACAAACGACAAGTCAGAACTGGCGGCCGAGCAATTATTCGCGTCGCTCCACGGTATCCTACGCGACAGCAAGGAGCTTCGCCTCAACCACGGCCTACAAGAGCACCTGAGTTTTGAGATGGCGTCTGTGAGCGGCCGTATCCGCTTCTACGTCTGGGTGCCAAAAATGCTCCAGGGCTTTGTCGAAGGTCAGATCTACTCGCAGTATCCAACCGTTCAGATCCACGTCGCCGAGGAAGACTACGTCACGCACGATAGAGAACACTCTATCGTCTACACTGCCGAAATCGTGCCGACTTCTCAGGAATATCTACCGATCAAGACATTCCAGAGCTTCGAAGTCGACCCGCTAGCTGGTATCACCGGCACGCTCGCAAAACTCGAGGATACCAACGAAGAGCTTTGGATTCAGATCCTCGTCAGACCAGTGGCCGACAGCTGGCACAAAGAAGCTGAACGCTGGGCCAACAGCGTCCGCTCGGGTAACCCGTTTAGTATCATGGGGGGCGGTTTCGACATATTTGATCTACGCTGGATCGGCATGTTATTTGAGGCGCTCTGGCGGCCGCCAGAGGTCGGCGCCGAGAAGGGAGGCGACGGCAACACTCTATCCGAGCGCGACAAAACACGCATCGCCGAAGCCGAAAAAAAAGCCACCAAGCTCGGCTATCAAGCCAAAATCCGTATCGCCGTCCTAGGCGACAATCAAACCGAAGCACGCCTGCGTATGCAGGCGATCGTTGGTACATTCAAACAATTCAACAGTACCAACCTCAATGGCTTCAAGATAGCCAACGATAGTTTCCGCAAGGAAGACCTCGCCAAATACAAAGCCCGCTTGTTTGCCGACCGCGGCTTCGTCCTCAATATCGAGGAAGTCGCCTCGGTCTTTCATTTGCCGCACACCAACGTCGAGACGCCAAATATCGTCTGGGCCAGCAACAAGACCGCCGAGCCGCCAGCGACACTGCCCATCATCACCGGCAATAGCGCTATCGACGAAAACATCTCGGCATTTGGGCTGACCAATTTTCGCGGCGTCAATCACCAATTCGGCATGCTGCGCAGCGATCGCTCGCGTCACGTCTACATTATCGGTCAAACCGGGGCAGGTAAGAGTGGTACGCTTGAACTCTTTGCGCTCTCGGACATTTTTCACAACCAAGGGTATGCCATCATCGACCCGCATGGTGATTTCGCGATCAACAATCTCAAGTTTATTCCGGCCTCGCGTCTCAAGGATGTCGTCTATTTCAACCCCGCCGACACCGCTCATCCGCTCGGATTCAACCCGCTCGAAGTCAGCGATCCCAATATGAAGACCAACATCTCTTCAGAAGTGATCGGCGTACTCAAGCGCATGTTCGGTGATTCATGGGGACCGCGCCTCGAATATATCCTGCGTTACACGATCCTCGCGCTACTCGACCGTCCAGAGCCGACGATGCTCGATATCACACGTATGCTCACCGACAAGGCATTTCGCAAACAAACTTTGACGTACTGTACTGACACGGTCGTGCTGCAGTTCTGGAACGTTGAGTTCGCTAGCTGGAATGACAAATTTCAGGCCGAGGCCATCGCGCCAGTACTCAACAAAGTAGGGGCCTTTACCGCCAATCCGGTCATACGCAATATCATCGGCCAACCCAAGAGCACCTTCAATATCCGTCAGATTATGGACGAAGGCAAAATACTCGTCGTCAACCTCTCAAAAGGTCTGATAGGGGAGGACAACGCTGGTATTCTGGGCTCATTTCTCGTCACGAAAGTCCAGCTCGCCGCCATGAGCCGCTCTGACATTCCCAACATCGACGATCGCCGACCATTCTACCTCTATGTCGACGAGTTCCAAAACTTTGCCACCGACAGCTTCGCGACCATCCTCTCCGAGGCGCGCAAATACGGCCTCAACCTCACCGTGGCCAACCAGTACATCTCTCAGATGTCTGAGACCGTCCGAAACGCCGTATTTGGCAACGTCGGCACGATGATCTCGTTTCGCGCTTCGGCAGATGACAGCCCGATTTTGTCCAAACAGTTTGAACCGCAGTTTGAGGCCAACGACCTACTCCAAATGCACAACCGCAATTTCATCATCAATATGGTCATCAACGGCGAGAAACAGCCAGCGTTTAGCGCTCGTACGCTCAACCTACCGCCACCACAGGCCGATCTCACACGAGAGATCATCGCTCATACTCGCGAGCACTACAGCCGCGACCGCGACGATGTCGAGGCTTCTATCGAAGATCTCATCCGACCCAAGCAGCACCAACCCGCCGCCAACTCAGCAAAAGCACCCGCGCGCCAAGGCGGCGCTAGTAGCGGCAGTAGGGTGGGGGTGATCCCTCACGATCAACCATCACCAGCACCGTCCAAACGACCAGCCGCTGCCGACAGCTCGTCGCAACAGCAGTCCGCTGACGTCAGCACCTCTACGGCCAAACGAAAACGCAAGCGCAGCCGCCGCAAAAAAACCGACGATACAACCGCTCAGACGCCACGCGAGACCAGCTCTGGGCAAAAACCGGCTGCCAATGAGACTGCCACCGAAAAGCCCGTATCATCAACCAGCGGCGCCAAGCCAACATCATCTGCATCTGCCAATACGTCCACAGACGACGATCCGACGCTTCTGCGCATTCGATAAGCTTGTGTCCGGCCGCTACCTCTTTTTTCGCTTGCGTCTGACTTGCATATCAAGGCCGCGGTAGCCTTGCACATAGTTTGCGCTGTATAAACTATATAGAACATAATTAGAACTTATTTGATATGTCATAAGCGCTAAAGTTCGATGCCTCGATTCAAGACGCAGCTACATCGAGCGATGCGTCGAAAATCATCAAAGCACATAGTCGACAAGCCAGCTGAGACAACGTATGGCAATACGACAAGCCGGCGGGGAAACTAACTTCCATAAACCACGCAGGGAAACGAACGACACAGCAAACATCGGCCCGCAAGTAGGGGCTGCAGGGCGGTACTTACAGTCAAATTCGAAATAGTGATTTAACGTCGCACAATATAGATTTTACGACATTAAGTTTATTGACGAAGGCTGATTCAGTATACCTCCTCACGGAGCTACATTTGACTAGTATCGCCCCCAAAGACAGGGCAGCCGCCTACCATTGGCGCGTCCGCTATGCTGTTCGCGCGCATCATATGTTGCGTTTTCTTTTCTCCGCATGCGCGTATGCAGAGCACCTACATCGACGCCCAAACGCACTCTCCGTAAAGCCATGTATCATGCAGCCATCACGACAACTACCAGCTATGCACGCGCCGATAATTTCACGCACGTTTGACTTTTTTGACTTTTCCACATTTCATATGCATATTATGCAATATTTGACTTTCCTACTTTTTGTATGTGCTATATAGTTTTTTGCAATATATACTTTTTGGAACAAAAATAGAACTTATGAAAGTAGGGCTGCACCACTACACTCACCCTCATATAGGACGCATCTATTCTTCCCTACGCCGGCCTGTAGTAGGCTTTGTTGCTCACACGCACATCGATGTACTTGACCTGCCCTACCCTGGCCCTGAGTGTTTTGACGGCACGGATTGCATCCTCGGTTTGCTCCCCTGCTGGCCGATCGATAGTCATCTTGACTTTGACGCCGTCTATCACAACGACGACTTGGCGGGTCGTCGTCGCGGGCACGATCACCTTGTCGGCAGTACCGCCGAGCACCTCAGTCGCCGCAGCCATTTGACCGATGAAATGCAGCAAACGCCGGCTAGCCAATACGGCACGCTGGTCGTTTGACGTCACGGTGTTTTCGTCCTGGATAACCACACGCGGCTTTTGATAGTAGTTCTCTGAAAACAGCGCGCCAGTACCATCGACATAGAGCACTTCATCACCTATCGCCCACTGAGCAACCGGCTCGCGCAGCTTGAGGACAATCGTCGAGCCACCCATGCCGCTCGGCTGAGCATCGACGACTTGGCGAACCTCATTGTGTGCATGGGTCTGCAGGTAGGTTGCAAGCTGCTCGCGGTTGAGCAAAAAACGCAGCCGCTGGAGCGGGTTTTCGTCGTAGTACGCCTCGATAGCATCTGCGAACTGGCGCTGCTGCTCACTCGCGAGTACGCTCGTATGTCCATAGAGTGATACGCTGATACTGGCGCTGAACTGATAGAGCGCCGTTATCAACAACACCGTCAGCAATACCGTCAGCATGAATATACCGCCCAGCGAGCGCTGTTTTTTGCGCAGGGCATGAACGGTCGAGCGCGGCGACATCAAACGCGCATCGAGCTCGTTGGCGCTCGCCACGTGGCTAGAGGTGCTGCCTGTCAGCGTGCGATTGCGGCGAAAATCGGCTTCCTCGTTCGTACGTGGTTCCGTGTCGAGCCGACGACGGCGTACCGGCGTCTTTGCGTGCCGGTCGCGTGATGTCCGAAATAGCGAGCGAAGATGTATCATACCACTAGCTCTATTGTAGCAAACCGAATCGACCGCCAGCGCCCCCGCTTCACCATTCAGACACCGCACTACGCTACCATGCTACTATAGAGGCTATGCGACGCATCATCCTCTGCAAACAATCGACTTCACCGATCATCGCACATATGTATGAGCATCTGGTGATGACCGAGCTCAAAAAGCGTGCTTGGCAGGCTGGTTTGTTCGTACAAATGGATTACTCTGCGCGCGGCACGTACTATACGAGAGAAGGCTGCATCATTGTCGAGCTTGAGCTGCACAACGATGAGGCGAATGTATTAGAGGACGCACTACACCAGATACAGGCACCGACGACCGGCGCCTCGCTCGCACTCGTTACAGGGCAAATTGCCGCCGAGAAAGAAACCATCGTCAACTGCGAGGGCGGCATCGACACACTCCAAAAGGACATCTCCGAGCTCAATAACACCGCCTGGCAGTCCATCGACGAAATCCGAGAGCCCATAGTCGCAGTCCGAGAGCGAAAGCGATCAAATCTCTACGAACTTGCCGGGCCAGGCGTGGATATCGTCAAGCCATCATATAGATTACAGCGGCCAGCTCTCGACGACCGATCACTCGAGCCGATCGTGTGCTACTTGCTGGCCGCTATTCATGCGACCGCCGCCTCTGTCGCCAACTACCGTCTCGGCTACTATGACCTGGGCGGCGAGTACAAGCATAGCAAGCACTATTGGGCGGCAACTAATCGGTTCGCTGTACTGAGCCCTCACGAGGATGCCCGCCTGCGAGATACCTACACCGATGTGATAGAGGCGATTAGAGAGGACGAGCCGATCCGTCGAATGGCCAGGCGTATGCAGTCGTTTGACTATAGCACTGGCCAATCTGACGTACCGGACATCGAATACTTCATCATGGAACTCGGCATCCTTATCGGCGAGAACACATGGCGCGAGCGAGCCAACGAAGCTACTATCAGTATGCTACTGCAAGATATTACACTGATCAGACAGCGCTCGCGCGGTGGTCAACCAACTGCGCAAGACGACTCTGACTAGCGGCGGCGTGCGTGCGTGTTGAGCAGCGTAGCCACTGCATGAGCTGCGTCAGGGCGAGCGAATGTATGCAGAGCGGCCGCGAGCTGCTGGCGGCGATCGCTACTGGCGAGCAGCTTGATCAGCTCAGCGCCCAGAGCGCCTTGATCCAGATCATCGTCTCGTAGCACCACCGCGGCATCAGCTGCCTCATATACGGCGGCGTTTTTGTGCTGATCGGCTAGTTGTCGGGCGGGCACGGCTACTACTGTCTTTTTCAGACCGGCGAGTTCCTGAAGCGACGTCGCACTGGCACGCGTGACGACTACGTCCGCCGCCGATAGCAGCTCAATCATGCCGTCTGCGACAAAATCACGCACCTCAAATGTCGCCGCGTACTCGGCAGCGGCACGTTTCGTCGACTCATAGTGGCTCTTGCCAGCAATCAGCACCGTCTGTATGCGAGCTGCCGCCAGCTGCTCGGCGGCTGCAACCATGGCATGATTGATCGAGCGAGCGCCCAGACCGCCGCCAAACGCAACGACGAGCAGCTGGTCTTGTTTGTAGCCAAGCGTGCGTTTGAGATGTGCTTGCGCGGCAGCTTTGAGCGGTCGAAAGTCTCGACGGATTGGCACGCCAGTATAGTGGCTGCGGGCCTTGTCATAGGTGTAGTTTTCGAGCGGATAGCCGGTCGCAATCGCCGTCGCAAATGGTGCCAGCAGCCGATTTGTCAGTCCAGGCCGCGCATCCGAATCGTGGATCACGAGCGGTACGCGCCAAAATCGAGCAGCCAATCCCACCGGTAGACATACGTAGCCGCCTTTTGCAAAGACAATGTCTGGCCGAAACCTACCGACTTGCCAGATCGCCTGCCCTACTCCGATCACTAGTTTGACGACATCAAACAGGTTTTGCACTAACACGCTAGGTGTTGTGATATAGTCTACGATACCAAAATGTTTGTAGCGGCGCAGCTTGCCAGCCAGTATGACACGCACGTCTACTGGCACCGGCGCAGCCTGCATGATCGTACGAGCCTGCTCCTCAAATGCTCGATCAGTCACAAAACGTACTTCGAGCGGCTTGGCATTCATGCGCGCCAGCTCACCGAGTACTGCGGCGACCGGCGTAACGTGTCCGCCCGATCCCCCGCCTGCGGCCATTATCCGCATAGCGCACCTCCTGTGGTGTTAGTTGATGTGATGTGTGGCGAGATGCGGCAAATACGATACCGATCGCCGAAGCAATAAAAAACATGCTCGTTCCGCCAAAACTCAGCAGCGGCAGCGTGATCCCAGTCAGCGGAAACACGCCGATCATCGACGCGATATTGAGCACCACATGTGACGCTACCCAGCCAAACACTCCTGCCGCCAGTAGCTGCTGCATCGGATCCTGTAATTGCTCAGCGACTCGCAAGATTCGCAGCAGCAGACCCGTGAACAGCCCGATGACAAATAGCACGCCGACAAACCCCGTGATCTCGCCAATAATCGCAAAGACCGAATCATTGATCGCCTCTGGCAAGTAGCCGGTTGCCTGGACGCTATTGCCGATACCGACGCCAAACAGCCCGCCTGAGCCGATGGCGATTTTGGCGTGGAATGTGTGGTAGTTTTCGCTGCGGTTGAGCACAGCCGAGCTATCATCCGCCGTCAGAAACGTCACAACTCGTTCGATGCGATGCGGCGCCGTCACGATCAGCAATACGCCAGCCGCGAGCAACCCGGCAAAGAGAAGCGCGGCCTTTTTCAGCTCAATATTCGCCACTAGAAGCATCGCCGCAACGATGGCGATGAGTGTGATGCCCGTCCCCATGTCTTTTTGCGCGATGATCACCATCACCATCGCTGCCGCGACGAGAATCATCAACGGCTGCAAACTAGCCTGCCAATCGCTGACATTGCCCTGCCGGACGCGTTCGGCCAAAAAACGAGCTACAAAAATCAACGCTGCGAATTTCAAAAGCTCAGCTGGCTGAAACGTTCCGAGCGGCCCCAGTTTGAACCAACGGCAAGCACCTAAGCTACACTGCGTCACCTGCTCGGCGTGCAAGACATTGCCGAGCAAAAAAAGCAGCCCGCCGACAGCAAACGCAGCGATCAGCAACTTGCCAGCGTTGTCGCGCAGCGTAGCGAGCGGCACAAGTGACATAATGACAAAACCCGCCAATGCTACCGCCAGACTGATAACCTGGCGAACGACAAAAAACATACTAGAGTAACCCTCGGTACCGGCCGCTACATTGAGCATTTGCGCACGCTGCGGGCCAATCGCATACATCACGATCAGACCCAGCAGCATCAACACGCCTACATACGCTGCGATCCGATAATCTGGATGATGTGCACGCTGCCGGACGACGCTCGCCGTGTGCGCATTCGTCGAGCGGCCGCGTTGCTCATTCACGAAATATACCCTCCAGACAGAGCGAGGATGACACCCAAAAAGCTCGCCACGCACGCGATGACCCAGAAGCGCATCGTCACTTTGGCCTCTGGCCAGCCAATCGCCTCGAGGTGATGGTGAACTGGCGCAGACTGAAAGATTTTGCGCCCAAACAACCGTTTGCTCGTCAATTGTATGAGGCTCGAGCCGGCTTCAATCACAAACAGTATACCGATCACCGGCAGCAAAAACAGCGTATTTGTCAGCATCGCGACCACACCGAGCGACGCACCGTACGCAAAACTACCGACATCCCCCATGAAAAACCGCGCCGGCTGAATATTGAACCACAAGTAGCTCAGCAAGGCGCCGACCACCGTGAAACAAAAGCCAGCGATTCCGATATTCCCCTGCAACACCGCGATAATACCAAATGTCGAAAAGCTGATTGCCAGCAAGCCGCCAGCGAGACCGTCGAGGCCGTCGCTGATGTTGACCGCATTGCCCGTCGCGACCACCGCAAAGGCAAACAATGGCACAATCCACCAGCCGAGCTCAAAGCTGCCGATGTACGGAATAAATACCGCGCTCGCCCCCAGTTTTTGCCAAAAGAACCATCCCAGCCCAATCCCTAGCACTGTTATCAGCAGAAACTTGACGCTCGAGCGCAATCCAGCGACGCCTAGTTGTTTGCCGCGGATATTGATGACGTCGTCAATCAGACCGACGATACTCCCGCCTATCAGGGCGGCCAGCGGCAGCCACGTCTGCGACCGCTCGAGATTGAACGCGATTGTTATCACAATAATCGAAATAACACCGATCACCCCTGCCATCGTCGGTATTGAGCGCTGAAATTTGTGCGCATGGAGACGAGTAAACACCTCGAGCCGCTCGCCGGTCGTGCTGGTGGTGCGCTGCCGCTTCCAAAAACGGTATTTGTAGGCATAGTACGTATATATCGGCGTCAGCAGCATGGCTAGGACGAAGGATCCGACGCTGAGTAGAGTTGTTTGCGTGAGTTCGTGTGCGATTTGTATAAACATTGGTTCCATTATCTCATCCTTTTGACTGAAGTTTCAAATAATCAATAAGCCAATTCGACATTTTTGTGAACGTGGGGTTTGCCATTTCTCCGCCGATGTTTTTGCCTGGGCTAGCAAATGTCACCAGTATGACGTAAGCTGGCAATTTGCCTTTTTCGGCGCCATATCCGATGTATGTCCCCTCGGTAGTCGAGAATACGTACTTGCCGTCCTCGATCGTCTGCGCAGTGCCTGTTTTGCCGCCAATCGTATAGCCTTTTAGGTCTTGTTTGGCATAAAACTCCTGTCGCGCCCGCTGCGTCATCACACGCATCGTCGATGACGTGCTCTGTTTGATGATCTGCTGCGATGCGTTCGACTCGGCGGCGATAAATTTTCCGTCGGCATCGACTTCGCCCGCCACAATCGTCGGTTTGCGATAGACGCCGCCATTGACGACAGCCGAAAATGCCGTCGCCACTTGCAGCGGCGTCACATCCATACCTTGGCCAAATGTCATATTGGCGTAACGCGCAGCGTTGCCCTCAGGATCCGTCGGCGGAATTACGATCCCAGGCGCCTCATTTGCCAGCTCGATACCAGAACGCTGGCCCAGCCGAAAACGATCATGGAAATACTGATACATAGTATCACGTGCGCCTCGGTTGATCGAGCCGCCGCCGAGCCATTTTGCCATAGTCACAGTACCAGTATTGAGCGACCAGGTCAGCACTCTCTGCATGTCGATCTTGCCAGTCTGGCCCTTGCTGGCGTTGACGATCGTGATGTCATCGACTCGAACCGCGTCAGTATTGACGTAGGTCGACGACGGCGACATGACGCCTTTGTCGATACCCGTCGACATCGTCAGCGTCTTGATGACAGATGCCGGCTCATATGGCCGCGAGATGATATTGTTGTTGAAGACGCCGAGGTCATCGACATCGCCGTAGTGTGACGGATCATAAGTCGGCATGTTTGCCATCGCCTTGACCGCACCAGTGCGCGGGTCGATCACGATCATACTGCCGTAGCGCACCCCGAGATCTTTCATGCCCTCGCTCAAAAAACGCTCGGCTTGGTACTGGATATTACGATCAATCGTCAAAACGATATTTTTGCCGTGCTGGGCTGGTTGATTGATATTGTCATTGCCGATAGTCAGCGGCACATTGCGCACGTCCGCAACCGTACGCAGCAAACCGTCCCGACCGCGTAGCTCATCGTCAAAATACGCTTCGATGCCATATTGCCCCTGCTGTTCGCCATTGACAAAGCCCAGCACCTGCGACGCCAGCTGGCCTTCAGGATAGACCCGCTGATCGGCGCGAGTAAAGCCGAGTCCGGCGATATTCTCGCGTTTGATCATCTGTGCCTGCGTATGGCTCAGCCGCTTGGCGATCACCTGGTAGCGGCTGTCTGTTTTGTCGAGCAACTGGCGAAAACTATCGACGACATTGCCGCCGGCGACCCGTTCCATGACGCTGATAATCCGCCCAGGCTCGGTGATACCGCTCGGATTGACCCAAGCCGTGTACGCGACCTCATTCATGGCGAGTTTGACCGGCAGCGTGCCATCGAGTGCATATATCTCGCCGCGTTTGGCCGGCAGCGTCCAGTGGCGGATCTGCTCCTGATCAGCCAGCGCCGTGTAGTAGCTATGCTGTATCACCTGCAGATAAAACAGCCGTACTACAAATACCGCCATGATGCCGAGTAGCAACACAGCGAGTAATCGTGTTCGACGCATGCGCGTAATATTCATCGTCAAATCTGCTTTCTATTGGTTGGAGTAGGATGTTTCTGAGGGCGCTTGCATATTGGCAGCGACCGAGCTGTCGCTGACCGAACGTAGCGCCGTCAATTTGGCGTTTTCGACTTCGAGATCATTTTTCTGAATCGCCAGTTCAGCAATCTGATTATCGACTTCTTCGAGTGCATAGTCGTAGCTGGTCGCTTTTGTCGCCTGCGTCAAGTATATCAAACCCAGTACCGTGATCATCAGCGCGATGAGCACTGTATGAGCGACAGGACCAAGTTTGACCGCCGAGGTAAACGTCACCGAATTCTGATTGCGGCTCATTCCCGTAGCGCGCCGACGCGACGTATATGTGGTGGATCGTCGATGTTGCATATAGTGTGGTGGTGTACTGTGTGTTATAGGTTTGTATTTTGCTGTGTAGCAGCTAGCACGGCGACGCACTGGCGACGCTGTGCTAGCTTGCTCGCTACAACTTAGACTTTGTTAGAGAAACGAACTTCGACCATCGACTGTTCGTCCTCAAACTGTACCGGGATGTGGATTGGCATACGCTTCTCCCTTCCTGTAGTTGTTTGTTTATGTTTTCACAGCGGCACGGAGCTTGGCGCTACGCGCACGCGGGTTGTGAACGTCCTCGGTTCCGTAACGAGGTTTTTTGGTGAGCAAACGTAGCTCAGCCTCGTAGCCAGACGCTGCCTGCTCGGCAAAAAAACGTTTGACTATACGATCCTCGAGACTATGAAAGCTGATAATGCCCACTCGCCCGCCAGGAGCCAATAGTTGACTCAGGTACGGCAGCAAGCGCTCCAGCTGACCTAGCTCGTCGTTGACGCGTATACGGATGGCTTGAAAGGTACGTGTCGCCGGATGGATATTGCGCCATCGACCGACATGTGCGTCGAGGATAATGTGTGCAAGCTGGCCTGTCGTCGCGAGTGGTCGAGCGGCAATGATTGCGCGAGCGTAGCGCCGTGCAACTTGCTTCGGTTCCTCGCCATAGCGCTGGATTACATCGGCGAGCTCGGCTTCTGAGACAGTATTGAGATACTGCGCAGCCGTCAGCTCTTGGCGCGAATCCATCCGCATATCGAGCGGGCCATCACTTGTAAAAGAAAATCCTCGTGCTCGTCTATCGAGCTGTGGTGACGACACCCCCAGATCAGCCAAGATGATATCAAAGCGTCTGCCCTCGCTCGCCAATTGCTGGCTCGCTGAGACAAAGTCACTCAATATACAGCGTACGCCGCGCTCAGACAAATCTAAAAGGCTCCGAAGAGCCATCTCATCTCTGTCGACGCAGCATGCGTCTTGATAGTTTGCAGTGCGATCGAGAAACGCCCTGGCGTGCCCGCCGAACCCAGCAGTGAGGTCGAGATAGCTCTCGCCCGCCTTGGGTTGTAGCACGTCCAGACACGCATTGAGCAGCACTGGAACATGTAGATGTGGTGGATGTTCATTTATACTCATTCTTTCTCATTCTACCACGGTAGCGAGAAAGCACTTCAGCTCAAAAAAAGCTGAAGACTCGAGATCACCCAACTGGCGGCAACATTCACTGCTGTTTGTGTTCGCATGTGTTTGTTTTTGATAAGTTGCCTGCGTCGCCGACGGGGGTTTCCATGAAACTCATAATCCGATTTTGACGCCTGCATTTGAGAGACTTATGTGTGAGGTGGAGTTTTTTTGGGAGGTGTTTGTGAGGAAGGTGCCGGCAGCAAAATATTTAGTGTGGTGCTACCCTTACCACGTGCAGCTGACACTGCCACCAGATGGTTGATCTCGAGGATATCGTGTATTGTATTTGGGTTGTTAATGTACGTGCGTCGCTCTCACCGACTCTACGTCTCTGGCCGCATGATTCGCCAGTACGCTCCTGCTCGAACTGCTTCTACCTCTTTGTCGATACCGGCATAGTCGAGCAAATGCTGTTCGACTGTGACGCGACCCTGTTTGTGGTCGAGCTCTGCCGAGGTTTTGCCGCGGCGAAACTTGACGTTGAGGTCGGCGACGTGCTCATCGAGGATACTGCCGGTGAGCGCTGGTTCGACTTCCCTCTCCCAGATATCTGTCGGGTAGAGGTGTAGATAGTCTCCAAACCCACGGGTAATGACCAGACCGCTGGCAAATTCATCTCTCAGCTCGGTCGGAATCGTCAAACGACGTTTGTCGTCGAGCTTCCGAGAGAAATAGTCCATCCGCCTGCCTTTCCGTTGGTTTGTTACGTACGGTGAGGTTTTGTGTTTAGTGGTGTTTGTATCCTGCGGGCGTATTACCCACTTTTTTCCACTAACTCCATCATACTATTACATATTACCCACATGCAAGTCTTTTTCGCGGCCTATGCAAAAAACATGCCACTTTTCCACACTTCTGTGGAAAAGTGGCATGTAACCTCTGTCGCAGGTCAAGTGCACTGCTTCAACAACGGCGACTTACAGTGCAATAACTGCGTATGTCAGCCAGGTGACAAATACCGCGAGGTTGACACTGAGCGATGTAATAAACAGCGCTGTTTTGAAATCCTGCGATACAGTATCGATTGACATGACGTCATCGATAGCCTGTACACGATTGGTTTTGCGATTGCGTTTTTGGGTTTGTGTTTGCTTGTCCATGCCTTCATATTAGCATAAGCTTTACAAAAAGTCAACTATAATTTTGCGTGGCGCATTCTAGCCGCCGCGCTGCCCCGACCTAGCATAGTGCGTATGGGTGATACCACTCGCAAATAGCATCGGCGGTCGCGAGCGGATCATGGCGCAGCAAACTACGCGAGCGCGCGATTGGATCGGCTTGATCACCGACGCACATAGCGTCAGAGATGAGCGGCGCACCAACAAGTCTATGATGCTTACCCCTGACATCGCCCGGCTCAATCGATAGCTCACCATACATCTCATACTGCTTGAAGTGCGCTCGGCTCGGCTGAGCGGTATTGTAGATGACGGCGTCTAGGAACGGCGTGCCCGCGAGCCGCTCAACTTCATCGGCAAAATCGGCCGCCGTGAAGCCATCCGTCTGCCCCCGCTGCGTGACTAGGTTGGCGATATATACCTTGGCGGCGGACGATCGTGCCAGCGCGTCTCCGACGCCATCGACCAACAGTGCCGGCGCGAGACTGCCATAGAGACTGCCCGGAGCGATTACGATGATGTCGGCGCGTTCGATCGCTTGAATCGCCCGCGGGTTTGGCTCGGCGCTCGGTTCTAGCCAAAACTCGCATTCTTTGCCGGCAAACTGTCGGTGTGCGATCTCAAACTCGCCTCTCGCCTCTTGGCCGCTGTCGTCGCGCATCGCCAAGACGATATTGCTCAGCGTCATCGGCTCGACGACGCCAGTGATCTTGAGAATATCGCTAGCCAACTCGACACTGCGGGCAAAACTGCCAGTCGTTTTTTCGAGTGCGCTCAAAAAGATATTGCCAAATGCATGTCCCTCAAATGTACCCTTGTCAAAACGGTAGCTGAAAAGGTCGCGTAGCTCCGACTTTTCGCTCAACGCCACCAAGCATTGGCGAACATCGCCCGGCGGCAGCGTGCCCAACTCGCTGCGAAGTATGCCAGTACTGCCGCCGTCATCAGCCATGCTGACAAGCGCCGTAATTTTATCGGTATGTGTTTTGAGGCCCGAGAGCAGCACAAAGCTACCGGTGCCGCCGCCAATTACGACAACTTTGACACCTCTCGACCCCAACGTCTGCGTCATGCCTTGTCCTGGAGCTTATCTATCATTCGAGCAAACGCCTTGGCGCTCGGCCGTACTGTTCTCTCCAACGTGCCATTGTCGACCTCGATCAGACCAAACCGCGGCCAAAATCCCCTATCCCACTCAAACCCATCGAGCAGGCTGTAATGCAGATAGCCGAGCAGATCGACTCCATGGATTCGCGCAGTGTGCATCGCCCGAATCGTCTGCGTCAGCCACCACTGGCGCGATTCGTCCGCCATGTCCGCCACACCATTTTCGGTGATCAGAATCGGTTTTTGGTAGCGCTCAGACAGCATCTCGAGCACATAGCGTAGGTCGTATGGCTGCATGTCCCAACCCAGGTCGCTATGATGATGGTCGGGGTTGTGCACCCGATAGCCGTAGACGCGATCGCTCATAAAATAATTCAGCCCGATAAAATCATTTGATCGCGCAGTCCTAGAGAGTATGTAGTGATTGCGCACCCAGTCCATCAGTGATGCGCTCCACTGCGTCAGCCGCGCATCATCGCCCGGATACATGTGCGATATATTGTAGGCCATCGATACTTTGTAGCGGCGGCCGCGCTTGTGGATGAGCTTGGCGGCCTTGTTGTGCGCCGATATCATATTCTCGACGACACGCCACATCTGCCACTTGTGCTGGACCTGCGGCGGCCAAACGCCGTACAGATAGCTCATGCCCGCATACATCTCTGGCTCATGAATAGTAATGATCCATTTCATATCTTTGCCAAATTCGTCGAGCACTTTTTCGACAAATCGGACATAGTACTGGACATTTGCCCGTTTAGCAAAACCTCCCATGTCAGCAAACCACGTCGGCAACGTACGATGAAATAGCGTCACGACAGGTGTGATACCGCGCGCCTGCAGCGCTGCAAAATACCGCCGATAATGCTCGATTGCCTCGACGCTCCAGACTCCCTCCTCGGGCTCGATACGCGACCATTCGAGGCTAAAACGCAAAGCGTTGAGATTGAGGCTGCGCGCCAAATCAAAATCACTCTCAAAACGATGGAAATGATCTACCGCTCTGTCTGACACATAGTTGCTCGGCTTTTTTGCCCGCGCAGCGATGAGCGGCCAACTCTCTAGATCGGCAAAGTGATACTCAGCCTGCGCAGCCAACGCCTTCGCGTTGTCGAGTTCCCACTGCGACCACTGGTTGTGATTGCCGCCCTCAATCTGGTGCGCGCTCGTGCTCGCACCCCATAGAAACTTTTTCGGAAATGATATGGATGGTTTTGTCATGATCAGCACTACATAGTATATCAGCTCGCCGAGATTCGGAGCTAGTGCTTGAGTAGCATTTTGGCAAAGCGGCCTCGCCGAACCCTACCGAGAAGCCAGCCGCGCCAGCGGATCATCGTCAGGCGCATCGGCAGCGTGAAGCGGCTGTTTGCTTTTGACGAGATATTTGATACCAGTCATCTCGCTGGTCATATAATCGTCACTCAGGAGATTGACGAATTTTGCCGCATCGCGCGCATCCATCAATATCACCGCGCCCTGCGCGTCATCAACCATCAGCTCGAGGCCCATGTTGTCTGCCTGCGCGACAAGTGCATCGTGCGTGACGGCAGACGTCTCGACTTTTTGCAGCTTGTTGATGAGCGGTTTGTTGTCTTTTATCATGTCCTCGAGTGTCATGCCGTCGGGCAGGCTGAGTTTGAAATTGGCTTGGATTTCTTTGATCTTTTCTTCAGCGACGGCGTATTTTTTGGCCGAGTAGCCAAACAGCCGCTCAAACTTGCTCTCGCTAAAGACAAAAATATCATCACCAACGATCAAAACTTGATTGTCCGGTGTCACTTTCAGCCCAGCTTCAGCCTCAAACTGGCCAAAACTACTGCCGCGAAACTGCCACGCCGCCGAGCCAAGCATCACTTGCGAGCCAGCGAGCAGCTTGAACACAAAAAATGGTTTCGGCGCTTCATCGCCGACCGTCGGCGGCATGAACCGCGCAGCGATCCCCTTGATTTTTCTGAATTCGTGGTCATGCTCGTTGAACGTCTCGAGCGCTTCCTCGCCATACAATATTTGTTCAATCACTTCCTGCGCATGCTCGACGCGATCGAGCGGCGCGTGGAGCAATACGTTATCTGGCCGATCAATCCGATCGAGTTCGCGTACCGCTAGGCCTGTCGCTGCACCAGTCTGTACGCCGGCGATCATGTCGTAGAGAAAGAGAACTTTGAGCTGCTGTTTCAGCGCGTCATCGTACTTGGTGGCATACACCGTGAAGCCTTTGGTAAATAAAAACAGATCGATCTCAAGCTCATCTTTGACACGATCCGCTCCATTTGCCCAGTAGAAAATATCGGTTGCGTTGGGTTGGTCTGTTTTTTCTGTCATTGTCCCAGTGTACTATGAGCGCCTGGCGGTGTCACGATGCGAGAAAGGCCCGGTCATATCCGCTAACCCCATCGCCTTAGAACTCTCTCGGTATACCGTGTTTGGAGGGCCATATAGACACCTGCCGTTCGCTTCTACCCGACACATCTGCTACGCCTAAGTCTGTTCAGCCTGCTCAGGATTTAGCTTTTCTATGGTATCAATACTGGTTTTTGCTTTGGCGCTGAGGCTGTCTCTATGTTTTATAAAGAATCCCCTTGTCA
>PDWI01002283.1_pt1 | contig 29895 bp, 23 predicted proteins | sample 1430891 | NCBI WGS metagenome assembly PDWI01 (sample SAMN01162508, study PRJNA174530) | Oral metagenome, whole genome shotgun sequencing project. | biome: Marine environment; feature: Marine mammal; material: Swab sample of the gingival sulcus; isolation source: swab sample of gingival sulcus... | reverse complement strand
TTTAACCCTTTATGGCAATTTAACTGCCTTTTTAACTCGCTAAACAAACCCTCTAAAACATTCGTGGTATGAGCAATATTTCCCTCATTATCTAACTGATAAATAAACAACCATTGTTGATTCTTTCGTAAACTACGATAAGCCTTTCTTAATCTTTCATGAGTGTATCTGCTCTTACCTGTTTCTAAATTTATAGTCCTTTCATTAAAATATTCTTCATGTTTTAAATACCAAGTATCTAATGCTTTACTAAAAGATGCTTTGTTATATGATTTTAAATTTAAAGAGATTAGTCGTAGTTCTTGACTTGATATATGTCTCGGTCTTGTTGTTAAATAACGCCTAATGATTTGTGTTTGATGAAAGTGACACATTTGTGTTGGTATTCCTTCAAACCCTCCTAATAAGCCTCTGCGTCCGTCATAGGTAATGCTTTGAATATCTAAGCCTTGTGAGGATAGTTTATTAATGCCTTGTCTATAGAGTTTATTTGTTTCATAGTTGACAATTTTGTAATCTAAAACGGTTTTTGTGTTGTTGTCTATAAATGCCATTAGACCAAAGTTTCTGCCAAAGTAGGTGGTGTCCATGATGATGTTGGCTTTGGTAAGTTTGTTGGTGTTGCTAGTTGGTTGTGCCTTGTCTAGGTGTCTTTGTATGGTTTTGATACTGCATTGATATTTGGTGGCAAGTTGTTGGTATGTTTGTTTTTCTGTTGTGTATTCTTTCCACAGTTGTTGATTATTTATTCGTCTTCCTGATAAGAATTGTTTGCGTTCTTTTTGGTGTGCTTTGAGCCACATTTTGGGCAGTTTTTTTGTTCATCAGTTTGATTCCTTGTAAAGCTATTTAGTGTATAGCTTTACAAGGTGTTTGAGCATGATTTTTGTCCATTAAGCCAACCTTTCTTATTCTGATATACCAAAACGGCAAGACTGCTGAAAGTTTCCTTGTTGGCTGTACGTAGTTCCAGAGACTGCGGACTAAGCTCTTAAAATCAGTCCCCCTGTCTTGCCTTGCACTAGTTTTTACGTTCGGTGACTTTACCTTGCTACTTTGAAACTACCTGCAAGATAGATATTTTGCTGATACCCAGCCCTCTGCTAGTGAGTTTGGATCAGAAACATAACACCAACGAGACTTTTTACCAACTCTTTTACATTCGAAACTACTAATATTCGTTTGATGGGGAGCAAGCATCCCGACAATAGGAGTCTTGGTACTGGCACCACGACGTATGTTGAGTACGTCATTATTTCTTATGCCAACCACTCGACAGGTAGAGTAGCTATAGTTATATTGTGTCGAATTTTGCTTACTGCATCTTAAAAAATTCTTTGATGCCCAACCTTGTATTTGTGTTTCTGGGTTGGTAACATAGCACCAACGAGATTTGCCCACTTTTTTACAAAATGAGCTCTTAATGCCTGTTTGATCGGGAGTAAGCATATCAACAATAGGCGTCCTAGTGCTGGCACCCTCACGCATGTTGAGTACGTCATTGCTCGCTATGTGAACCACTCTACAGGTATCTGCGTATGCCTGCTGAGTTATCCATGGCACCATAAAAAAAACAGCTAATGATATTACTTTTTGGGTCTTACGTCTTATGTGTAACATAGTAGTAACTCCATAAAAAGTTTAAAGTTATGTACCAGATAACAGTCTTTTAAGTAGCGGTATTTTAAGCACCGAGATTCTAAGCTCTAGCATTTCAAGTGACAGCATTTCATCAAGCGACAATGCCAAAAAAGAGTACTTCAAATAACAATGTTTCTGATAACGCTTATTATCTGGTACGCTCTCATTATGTGTGAAGCCGTCTCCATATGCAAGTGAAAACTTAATAAGCACGTATCATAAAAAATTAGCTTAATAAACAGTAGGATAACACCATGCCAAAAGTCTATCTTGTCGGTGGTGCAGTACGAGACAAGTTACTTGGTCGCAAAGTACAGGACGCTGATTATGTCGTCGTTGGTAGCACCCCAAAGCAAATGTTAGCAGAGGGTTTTAGCCAAGTGGGGGCAGACTTTCCTGTCTTTTTACATCCAAAAACCCATGAAGAATATGCCCTTGCTCGCACTGAACGCAAGTCAGGCAATGGACATACCGACTTCATTGTACATTCAACTCCTGATGTTACCCTAGAAGAAGACCTTATTCGCCGTGATTTAACCATTAATGCCATGGCAATTGAAGTTAACGGGCTATTTGATAGTAGTGAAAAAACAGGCGAAGTCATTGACCTATATGACGGTCTAACTGACATAGAGCAAGGCATTATCCGCCATGTTTCCCCTGCTTTTTGCGAAGATCCACTGCGAGTATTACGAGTGGCTCGTTTTTATGCCCGTTATTATTCGTTAGATTTTAAAATTGCTGATGAAAGCTTACAATTGATGAAAAGTATGGTTGCCAATGGAGATTTACAGCATCTTAGTCGTGAACGCATCTGGATAGAAAGTCAACGAGCAACTATGAGCGAACATCCACAAATTTATTGGCAGACGCTTTATCAAATTGGTGCATTAAACTTATTTCAACCCTTGGATAGCGCGTGGGAGAATTCACAGCAACATCAGCTGATTTGTAAAGCCTTATCGCTATCCGCCCAATTTAATCTTAATATTGAGCAACGTTGGGCGATATTAATGGCAAGTTTTAACCCTCACCTATTAACTAGCTCACTGAACCATGACTGTCATGAAAATAATGAAAGTAAGCATAGTCATCATTGGTCAGATAAAATCAGTCAGGTTGCCGAAAAAAACTGTATTCCCAAAAAAATTACTGCTTTTAGCAAGACTTATGCTCAAAACGCTGTTAACATAAATAATATTGAAAGGCTAACAGCTAATGAACTGATGCAGTTATTACAAAATATTAACGCCCATAAACAAATAGAAAACATTGATGAACTATTAAAGGTGCATAACCTAATTAATATGGCAAAGGCTAGTAGGTTATTAGCAATAGCTCATCAAAGTTATCAAGCAATTAGTATTAAAGATATTGATAGTCATCTAAAAGGAAAGGAGATTGGCGAAGCATTGGCACAAAAACGTGTAGAACATTTAGCCAAATCCACTGATCATCTTGCTCATTCACACTAGAGTTAAACAAGCTAACAATCAAATAACTATGAAAAATCCAACAATACTCGTCACAGGCAGTGCAAAACGTATCGGAGCAGAGATTGTCCGCCAAACGCATGCTCACGGTTACAACGTCATTATTCATTATTATCATAGCCATACGCAGGCGATTGCTTTATGTGAAGAGTTAAATAACATTCGAGCAGACTCAGCAAAGTTAATACAAGCCGATTTAGCCCTTGTTAATGATCCTGAACGGTTAGAGCAATTCGTAAGGAAGGTTATCAATGTCTTTGGTCGACTTGATGTCTTGGTAAATAATGCTTCCCGTTTTTATCCCACACCGTTAACAGGCAGTAGTCATCAGCAGTTAACACAAGCATGGCAGGAGTTATTTTTGACCAATGCTCAAGCTCCTTTTCTCCTTGCTCATGCGTTTTTGCCTTATTTACAACAAAGCAACCTACAACAAACCGGTTTAAAAAAGGCTCGGGGTTCAATTATTAACATTCTTGACATTCATGCAGACGGTAAGCCTTTTAATAACTATAGCGTTTATAATATGGCAAAATCAGCAGGAAAAATGATGGTGCAATCCTTGGCGCTTGAGCTTGCTCCTACAGTGCGGGTAAATGGGGTCTCTCCAGGGGCAAACGTCTTTCCTGAACATGACAGTGATCAAGCCCTGCCCCCTACTCTACAACAACAAATTAGCAATACAATTCCGCTGTCCCGTATTGGCACACCCGCAGATATTGCCAATGCCGTTTTATTTTTAATACAAGCGGATTACATTACTGGGCAGATTATTGCTGTTGATGGTGGACGAGGGCTCACTCTGGCTGGTAGTTAGCGCCTGTTAAGAATTTAAAACGCTTAACATACCCTTAAAGATAACAATAAACTTTTACCAGCTTATCTTTGCTACTTTACCTTATTTTTTGTTATAATTTCGCAGTTCAGCAGTTAATTTATTAGGTACTTAGCACCATGCAACAATCGCAAAACGATAAGCAATCAGCTCCGATCACACATTCTATCCAAACAGTGTTTTTGGTAGTCGTCGAATCTTTGTTAACTTTACTTCTTCGCTTTGATAATCAATTACGTCGGTGTGCTTATCCATTGGCGACTGAAGGCAGTTTGATTGCCATTCGTAGTTACTTGCCTCATGATGAAATATATCTGACGTTTACTTTTAAAGGGGTATTAATTGATTCACAAATGCCTGAGCACAAACAGCGAGCTGACGTGATTGTTAATGCTCATAGTTTTGAGATTGTTAATGCAATGCTTTCGGATAAAGCGGAAACAGTGGATAAACTGCAAATTCGTGGAGAAGACAAACAGGTTGCTTTATTTAAAGACTTCTTGTACCAACTCAGTATCAGTGCCTTTGTACATAAAAGCACCCAAAAATTTCTTAAGAAAAAGCCTGACAATAAGCAAAAAGAACAAACTCAAGAAGAAGTTGCAGAAAATGAAACTGATTATAAGTTTGAATATACAGAGCTAAAAAAACGACACCATCTGTTAAAAAATGAAAATAAACGTCTTAAGGCACAATCGGGCGAATTACAAAGCCGTCAGAAGTTTTTTACTATCTTGGCAGTTGTCGCTTTGGTGATTGGAGTGGTAATTGGGCTTCTGCTGTAAAGTTAAATTTTCGCTGTAATTAGACTGTTACTAGGCCTTGGAGGCTTAGGGAAATCTGAGCCTGCATAAATTTGAGCCCATAATGCTTAATGCTTGCTATCACTTGTTAATCTGTGCGGTTAACTCTGCAATAGAAGTGACAAAAACCTCACCACGCCAAATAAAGTTAACCGTCAAATCTACTGGTGGTTTACTTTTATCTATTGAGCAGTCGGATGCTTTGCCATCAGCCTCATCATCAAACCACAAAAACACCCCCTCCATCATTTTTGGCCAATCATTCCAATTAATCTCTTTAGTGCCCATCATTACTCCCAAAAAGGCAGAGAGCAAAGTATCATGACTGATTGCTAATGTTAAATGGTTAGGCTGTGGCTGGTGGCGATATAATAAAGATAAAATATCTGTTCCACCTTGATGAGCGGATTTTGTCCCTGCAAGCTCATCTTGCAAAAATCGATTGATAAAGTTTAACGCACCGATTTCTTTAAACAGTGGACTGGCAAGCTCTGGTTCAAGCACCAGACTACCAGGTTCAACCAATAATGATTGATGAGCAATATCTCGACGAATCCCTGCGCCTTCTTGCATAAGACTAGCGGTATCGACACAACGCTGAATTGGGCTAGAGATGCTATTTGTATCTAATGAATAAGATAAGTTTTCTGCAAGCCACTGTCCCCATGCCCGTGCCAAAACTCGACCTTTCGATGTTAGTGGCAGTTTATAACTGGCGAATCCCTGACCATCGGAGCGTTCTCTTAATGAATGGCGAGTGAAGAGGATAAGGCGCTTATTTTCTGGTATAAGCTCAACAGAAGAAATCATACTCTCTGGTAGATGGGCAGGGGTCGGAAGAGTTTTAGTAATTGTTGTTGTTTTCATAAAAATAATAATTGTAATAATTAGTCAAATCAGTTAATACGTTATAGTTCATAAAAATTTACTTGTATAAATTTTCATAATATTGTTTATCATACTCCGCACTTCCTGATGATATTACTTGTACATAAGCATATACACCAATACTATTAGGAAAGCATAGTTTACCACTGCTATCAGCCATTTTCCAATAAGAAAAAGCGCTAGCAGGAACACTCGGAGCTGTGAATTCTACAGATAAATCTACTGTATCACCAATATCTGTAGTAGGGACAGCTATGCGTGTATGCTTTGGAGTCAGCACAAAACAACGCTCGGAGACAAACTTTCTGAGTCTAGGCTCGTTATGGATATGATCATCATGATTTTGGCAAACTAACCATCTGTTTTTCCATACCCTATTCCCTGTATTTTGTAATCTCCATGTCTTAACAAAGGTTTCATTGGTTCTAATGAGGCTACCATCGGGAATGGTCTCATTAACAAAATGAACATTATCGGTTAAAGTGTGGAACCATGTATTAGCTGACGGTAAAGGCTTTACAGGAGAAGCCAGCTCATCAGATAAACGATATTTCTCCCATTCAAGCTGAATCAAAAATTGTGGATGCACTTCCATAGCAACTGCAAGTTTTATAATATTAACCAAAGTAGGGCTACCGTCTTTCATTATGCCATACAAGGTATTACGAGAGATATTGGCATGTTTTGCCAACTCACTGATACTCACAGCGTTATCTCTACAAAATCTACGGACATACATTTCCAAAGTCACAATAAAATCCTTAATATTGTCAAGTATAAAAAAGCCACTCACTACAGTCACACTTTCTAATCCCTAATAATAGCAAACTTTAAGTAAAAAGAACATATGAAAAGTTGTCCTGTATTTAGGACAACTCCATTAAGAATATGTGTTATAAATGTTATCGCTGTATGTATATTATTTGTAATAATCAATGGAAATGGAGTAAAGGGTATGGCTAATTTAGTTTTAAAAATTATGAGTGAAGCACATTCTACAAATGGAAAAGCTTTTCAAATCAAGGATTCACACAAAATTACTATTAAAACAACGCCAAATGTCAAATATGTTATTGTTGATGAAGAAAGCGGTCGGTCTCCTGATAAGATTCAAATACAAAAGTTAGAAGATGATTTGTTCATTACCTTTGATAATGGTGCAAAATTGATTATCCAGGATTACTATGTTGTAGAAAACAATGAAATTTTAGGTATGCTGGATGGATATTATTATAGTTATGACTATAATGTAGCAGAACAGCTAACTCCAGTTGAAGATTTATTAAACACATCAAAGTCTACACAGTATCTCGGCGGTGAACAGCATGCATCTCCATGGTGGCAACAGGAAGTAATTAGTGACTCTGTTGTCACCAGTACTACGCACAATGATAAAAGCTCTATGATACTACCTTTAGCTGGTCTTGCAGGTATAGGCGTTTTAGGAGCAGCTATTGGTGGTGGGGGTGGTTCATCTTCTGATAGCAAATCATCTTCGAATAATGACTCTGATTCTAACAATGTAGAAAAAAATCATAAGCCTACAGAGATTAAACTGGATGGAAATTCTGTTGACGAAAATAAAGCTGGAGCTATCGTAGGTGAATTAACCACAGTTGATGTGGATAGAGATGATTCATTTACTTATACTGTTAGTGATGAGCGTTTTGAAGTTGTCGATGGAAAGTTAAAACTAAAAGATGGCGTGAGCTTGGATTTTGAACAAGCTGGTAAAGTTGAAGTTACCATAATAAGTAAAGATAGTGCTGGGGAAGAGGTTTCTATCAATAAGACAATTACAGTTAATGATGTTAATGAAAAGCCAACTGATGTTATTTTGAGCAAAACTGAGATTTCAGAAAATTCCGATGTAGTAGGTGCTATTTATATTGCTGACGACAAACAAACTAACTATAGTTATGAAGTGAGTGATGATCGATTTGAAGTAGTTAATGGTTATCTACGTCTCAAATCTGGAATACAACTGGATTATGAGACAGAGAAGCAAATAGAAATAGATCTTGCGGTGAACGATGGAGAATTTTCAATAAACAGAAATTTTACTATAGATGTAAAAGATGTATTAGAAAACACAATTTTAACTGGTGACGAACAAGATAACACACTGGGCTTTGCTGATAGTAATGATATTTATAGAATTGAAGGTGGTGCTGGTAATGATACCTTAATCGGTGGTAATAATAAAGATATATTGAGAGGTGGTGCTGGTATTGATACCATGGATGGAGGAGCTGGTGATGATACCTTCATTGTGGTAGGTGATCTGAGTATTGGTGGAAAAGTAGATAGTGAAAAAGATACGGAAGTATTAGGGTTTGATTTAACTACATTGAATGGTAAAGACCTTAACGAAGACAGTGATGGTGCTATTGAAGTTATTAAAGGGGGTGATGGTGAAGATACTTTATATATTTATGGAACAGCCGATATCAGTAATTATGAGATGTCAGGTATTGAAAATGTTATAATTAGATCCGATGTTACATTTACTACAGAGCAGATAAATAATATTCAGTACTGTATCCAAGGAGATGGTCTAAGTGTACTAAGAATTAGTAATCCTAATGGTGGTGCTCAAGAAGTAGATTTAAGTAGTATTGAACTTTCAGGTATTGGTCATCTGAGTATTGGTGAAAATGTCACTGTTAAATTTTCAGATGTTAAACAATTGGGAGGAGTAGTTTCTATCAGTGGCTCGGGTACGTTATCTACAAACAATGAAGCGGTAAATTTAGGTGATATTGCCATTGAAACGGGGGTTACAGCTACTTTGATTGACAATGATGGCAATGGTATTGATCAAATACAAGGTGGTGTTTATGTTCAATCAACGGATTTTGCAACTGTGGAAATAGATGCGACAGGTAATAAATATGTACTAATTGAAGGAGATGAATATAATAATCATCTTTACGGTTACAGAACAGACGATGTTATTATTGGTGGCATGGGTTCTGATGAAATTAGTGGATCAGAAGGCGATGATCAAATCTGGGGAGATGAAGGTCCAGATAAAGCGATGGCAATTGATAATGATAATTCTCAGAGTAATGGTGGAAATAATGGTACAGACACGAGTGGCAATCCAGTGGTTAATCCGCAACTTTCAAGCAATAATCTAGTCAACAATTTAGGTGGTGAAGCTGGTTTTGGAGAGTTTAGCTTAGCAAGAAATGATGACGGTTCTTCAGGTGCTATTGATGTGTCGTCTGTCTTTGGTGAAGATGGATTGAACTTTTTCGGTACAAGCTATAACTCCCTATATGTCAATAATAATGGTAATATCACTTTTGCTTCGGGACTATCTACATATACTCCTGGTAAAATTACAGCAGGTGTAGATAATCCGATAATTGCAGCCTTTTGGGCAGACGTAGATACACGTGCAGGTGAAGTGGATGCAACAGAGGGTGGTAATTCAACAGGTAGTAACTTAGTATGGTATGATTTAGATGCAAAAAATAAAACTTTTACTGCAACATGGGATGATGTCGGTTATTACAAATATAATACAGATAAATTAAATGCATTCCAGATTCAGTTAGTGGGTAAGGAGAAAGGAGAGTTTGATATTATCTATCGTTATGAAGATGTTAACTGGACAACAGGGGACGCTAGTGATGGTTCAGGTGGTCTAGGTGGCACAGTTGCTAGGGCAGGTTATTCATCAGGTAATGGTGTGGACTATTATGAAATGTCAGAATCTGGTAATGAAGATAAAATTCTTTCATTAGAAGATGATAAGCCTAAACTATTTGCTGTGAGCAATGGTCACGTATTAGAAACGGCAACTAGTGATGAAATTTATGCTGGTGATGGTAACGATACTATTGTAGGAGGTCGGGGAGATGATTTCATTGATGGTGAAGATGGTGAAGACACAGCCAAATATTTACTAAATAAAGAAGACTACCAAATTATAGAAAATGGTATGTCAGTAAAAGTTAAGGCACTACGTGGTAATGAAGGAACAGATACCCTAGTGGATGTTGAAAAGATAGTATTCGCTGATGGTGAAGAATATATTGTACAGGGGATGTTAAAAACTGCTGAAGAAGTATTTGATGACTTAGAAACCGGTGGTTATTATTCAACTATGTATAATATGTGTGCAGTTGTTTATGATGATACATATGCTGATGCATCAACTAAGTTAGCAGAGTCAGGATTAAGAACTCTTGATGCAACAACACTAAGTCTGATAAATGACAGTAACTATAGCGATGGTATATACACCTCTGAGTATGGAAAAGCATCTGTAAATATCTGTCGTGATGCGCTATTTATTTCATTTTCTAACGATTCCGCAAAAGATGCAACTAGCGTAGAACTTTATGATTCGTTTGCACCACTCATCAATGCTGTTGATGAATTTATAAAGAAAAGTGACGATATTAAAACGGTTTATGTAGCAGGGCATGGTGAAGGTGGTGGTACAGTAGAGCGTTATATGAATGAGCACTCTGATAATGATTTTAGTGTGGCATTTGAAGGAATAACGTATTCAGCTGTTCCATACACAGCTAATACTGGTTCAGATTTCGACTCATTATACAGCTATGGTGAATATGATAGCCGCTTGAATCAATTTGAATGGAATAACAGTTGGTCTTCAGATTTAGCACCAAATAAAGGAAATGTCATCAACTTGTTCAATGTTGCCAGTAATGGCTGGTTGGATGTTGATATACTTTCAGATCTTAAAGGAGCCTGGCACACATTGGCTGGAAATTACAGCAGTATGAAGTTTTTTGAAGATATTTCTCAACATTTTGACAAGGAGTTCCAAGAAGATAAATTTAGATTTGACTTTTCAGCAACAGATAAAGCAGCTGGACGGGTATTTATTCCATTTGATCTTGATACCACAGCTGTTTCTACAAATGACTCCGAGCACGAGTTAGCAACAATAGGTAAAGCTCTTTTGCAAACTGTTCATGCCATAAAAAGTGCAGGAATATCATATGTGGCTGGAGAAGCTACCACTGTGGGTGCTGCCCTTTGGAGTTTAAAGGATACAATGGTTTCGTTGTATGATTTAGCTCAACAATCTACTAGTGAACAAGTCTTGTTTGGTGGCTATGGCGTTGATGATTTCATTGGTGGAAATGGTGATGATAATTTAATAGGTAGTGATAAAAATGACTCTCTTGCTGGTGGTAAAGGCAATGATGTATTAGTTGGTAGCAAGGGTGATGATGTTCTTGATAAACCAAATAAGATTGATAGTATTCCCGATGCGTTGGCAACCATTCTACTTCCTGATGATCTACAGAACATTCTAAACGATATCGCAAATGTTGGAATTGATCAAGTAATGTCTCAACTTGTTATGAATTTTGGTCCAGAATTTAAAAGTGAAAATCTGGATTTATACACTGCACTATTTGGTACTGCTGGTGTTGCTTCTGGTGCTGTAGTTAAGTCTGTTCTTGTCTTGCTTGCAGATTTATATATTGGACAAGCCATTGATGGGTTTGTAGAAAACTTTACAACAAGAAATCTAGGCGAAGATACGTTAATTGGTGGTGAAGGCAACGATACCTATTTTATAAATTCTATAGGTGACAAAGTTATTGATTCATCAGGTGATCTTGATACCGTTGTATTAACAGACTGGAGTGCCCCAACTACTAGTCGCAATGGTGTTTATGTCTTACCAACTGGTATTGAGGTTGGTATTTTAAAAGATGATGTGTGGAGTCCTAGTGAAGATTTTAGAATGAGTGTCAGTGCCTCTGATGTTGGTTTGCATTATTTAGTTGGAAATGCTGGCAACAATATATTACAAGGAGGTAAGGGGCAAGACGTTATCATGGGAGGTGCTGATGAAGATGTATTAATTGGCAATGATGGAAATGATACTCTAGTTTCTGCAAGGTTGGATAATTCTACAACCATCAAATATGGCTTGAATGAGATTCCTAATGAAGTTCTTGAACGCATAGACACCTATGCAAGTGCTTGGACCTTTGATGGACATGATGTTAGTTACCTATACGGAGGTAAAGGTAATGATACAATGATTGGAGGTGGAGATAATGACTTTTTCTTTGTTGATGTTAATGCTGGAATAGGCAGTGATAGCTATTCTAATACTGATAATGTTGACAGGATTATCGATTTTAAGATGGATGATATTACAACTGTTATCTCAGAGGATTATTTGGTATTCTCTGCTGAACAATTAGGCTTTAATTTTGATACTATCAGAAAAATGAACGATAATTGGTTTGGTACGAATGACATCAATGAAAGTATTGAAGGCGTAAATATCAATGGATATCACTGGTTCTCAGAATATGATGGTAGTGGGTTCTTTGATCGAGATTACCCTGCATTCTATAAAGTTGATAACATTTCTACTTACACTACAATGGCGAAAGAAGATTCTGCTCCTGTCTTCGTGCTTGATACGAGTGGGAAAGAGTTATACTTTGATCTTAATGGCCCGATTGATAGTCAAAATGATTTGGTCAAAGTAGCAGAATTTGATTCATCAACAACTGATTTGTACAACTTCGACGTAGAACAAATTATTATCATGGAAAATTTTGGTTATCTAGATACGATTATTTAAATTAATATTAGGGTCCAATCATATGAAAAGTGCCGCATCTGCGATGTGAATAAGTTGCGGTTCATACTTTGACATGAACTTGTGGCTGGGTTATCAATTTAAGGTTGGCTGGACATTAGGTTTTGTTTGATTCTAAGCTGAATGGTCGGTATTTTTTGAATCGTGGACATTCAGCTTGTTAATTTTTCATCCCGCTACATAAAAATCATTAACAGTGGTTTAAGTTGTATCCAAATTTTTTATAAATTCCACCGCTCAATGAGCTTAGCTTAGATGAGAAATAGGGACGAGAAATAGGTTTTTATTTAAGAGTTGTTAGGTGGGTAAGAATCTTAAAAGCCATCTTTCAATCGACGCAATGCCGTAAAGATTGTAATTGCTTGAGTATCGCTAACCTGTGTTTTACTAAGCTGTGCTTTATCAAGGACACTGTTAATTAGAGATACATCTTCAACTCGCAAAAACACATTGGTTTGTTTTTCTTGCGACAAACTGCTCGGTAAGCTCGCTTTACCCATTTCTCTTAGCTGTTGTACTTCTTGCTGTCGCTGTTGCATAGCAAGGTTATTTGGCTCAATATATAACCCAAAGTTGAGATTACTCAAAGTATATTCATGCGCAGGATAAAATAGCGTATCATCAGCAAGACCGGCTAGGCGTTGCAAACTGTTAAACATAGCTTGCATATCACCGGTAAATACTCGCCCACAACCTGCACTAAATAAGGTATCGCCACAGAAGACATGATAACGCCCATCAATATTGAGTAGATAAGCCAAATGATGCTCAGTATGCCCTGCGATGTGCCAAACAGTGACTTGATTGCCCCATAGTTGAAAACTATCACTCTCCCCTACTTTTATGTCTTGCACTACGCCATGAGCTTGATGTGCGATGACTTTCACCTGAGGATAAGCCTGTTGCAGACTTGCCACGCCACCTGTGTGGTCATGATGTTTGTGGGTGATCCAAATCGCCAGCAACTCAAGCCCCGTTGCGTTAATAAAATCAATCACAGGCTGAGCTTGTCCACTATCAACCACCACCACCTGTTGAGTTTGGCGGTTGATGATTGCCCAAATATAATTATCGTTAAAGGCTTTGATGGGTTGGATAGTTAGCATAATATTATGATTTCTTTAGCTACGACTTTGACTGAGATTTTATCTAGAATTTTAGCTACGATAATCGGCATTAATCTTCACATATTCATAAGACAAGTCACAAGTATAAACAGTATCGCTTGCTTCTCCTCGCCCTAAATCAATATGAATAACAATCTCGGGACGGTTCATCGCCCCTTGCCCTGCATGCTCACGGTAGCAGTCAGAACGCTGTCCTCGTTGACATATCAATACATCATCAAGATGAATGCTAATTTTAGTCGTATCAAGCTCTGCTACGCCTGCATAGCCTACCGAAGCTAAAATACGCCCCCAATTGGGATCACTGGCAAAAAATGCTGTTTTCACCAATGGCGAATGCGCCACCGCATAAGCAACATCACAACATTCTTGACTGTCTCTGCCCCCGCTGACTTTCACCGTGATAAATTTGGTCGCTCCTTCACCATCACGCACAATCAAGGTCGCAAGACGAATAAAGACCTTTTGTAACGTCTCAAACAAGGCTGAATAATGCGGGTGGGACTTGCTGTCAATCTGCTCACCAACTTTTGCCGTGGCGATCAAGGTACAACAGTCATTGGTGGAAGTATCGCCATCAACGGTGATACGGTTAAAAGATTGCTCAACCAGTTCGCTTAACATGGTCTTTAAAAGGCTCGGAGCGATATTGGCATCGGTCGCAATAAAGCCGAGCATGGTCGCCATATTAGGGCGAATCATACCGGCTCCCTTTGACATACCTGTGATATGATAACTGACGCCATCAAGCGTTAATTGCTCACTGGCAAGCTTTGCTACCGTGTCCGTGGTCATAATACCACTACCCGCACGCAACCAATTATCTGCCGATAAGTTTTGCAACGCATCATCAAGTCCGGTGATAATCGCTTCACTGTTTAACGTTTCGCCAATCACCCCAGTGGAATACGGCAATACTTGCTCTATATCAACCCCAGTTTTCTCTGCCAATGCTTGACAAGTCGCTAAGGCTCGCTTATCGCCATCAATGCCTGTTCCTGCGTTGGCGTTACCAGTATTGACCAGTAGATAACGCGTTTGTGACGTTTTAGCGATATGTTGTCGCACGAGCTGTACAGGGGAAGCACAAAAGGCATTTTGCGTGGTAACTACTGCCGTTGCTGCTCCCTCATCAATGGCGATTAACACTAAATCGTCACGGTTTTGATAGCGTACGCCTGCTGAGGTAACACCAATTTTAATCCCATCAATTGGGTAAAGTGTTTCAGGGTGGGTAACATTTCCGACAGGCATAATTGATCCTTAATTTATTTATGCTTTTTTACAAACTTATGATTTGTCACTAATGACTACTGGTTCATCATCATTTAATACGGCTTTGTTTATTACCGCATCCATCGTAGCATCCGCTTTCATTTCTTCGACTTTTTTGGTAGCTTTATCAAGCTTGTGAGTAAGCTTACTATTTTCTTTTTTTAAGCGACCCAGCTCCCATTTATTTTGTACAACTTTAAACATTAACAGCGATAATAAGATGCCACCTAACACACCCAAAAATATACATATAATGAGTAATAAACCTAAATTCATTTCTGGCGCTTGCATAAATAATAGGTTTACAGCGACTTCACCATTATTTAAAATAACTAAGCCTAACGCATAAGCAAAGAAGATAAACAAACATATAATAAAAATATAATTCATAATAATGTCCTAAGTTATTAATTAGTAAGACTAGGTAGAGGATTCGGTTTATTTTGAACTTCTTTACCCATTTTAGGTGAAGTTTTATTTGAAGTCTTAGGAGAAGAATTGTTATTGGGCGTCGTCATTGTCGGATTATCATCGGTAGAAGCCATATCCTTTTTCCAATAAAGCCCATAAAAAAGTAACGCACCCAATAGCACAAACAAAACTAAAATAATGATATTGCGTACCTTAGATGGCTTTTTGCCCTGTTTACCTTGCTTTTTATCTGCTGGTGGTGCAGAAGAGTTGATCCCGCCTTCTAAAATATCCACTTTTTTCTTATAAAAGTCTTTTTCTTGATTTGCTTTTTTTAGTGCGCCTTCTAACCCAACAGCCTTTTTTTCTGCAGCTATTCTCTTCTCTCGTTCTTTATACCAACCAATACCAAAAATGACAGCAGAGATAACATAACTTAACGCGATAAAAATACTCAAAGAATCTAAGAGCAGAATAAGCGATTCATACTCTTTAACAAAAAATAAAAAATTTAGCTTGTGTAAGTTAATCTGAGTACCCTTGGCATTAATAAAGTCAAACACCAATACATACAACAAAAACACGACAGACAAGATAAGCGCCAAAGTAAAATAAGTCGCATACTTTTCGAGGTCAAGTTTCTTCTTATTGCCTGCCATTATATACCTAATATATTATTTAAATTATGATACCCAATTAAACTCTAGGGTTAGTCCAGTAATGCACTGTCATTGACCGCTTCACGTAGCGCCTTACCAGGTTTAAAGTGTGGAATTGCCTTTGCTCCTACCTTTACTTGCTCTCCTGTTTTTGGATTGCGTGCAGTACGTGCGTTACGGTGATTAAGCGCAAAGCTACCAAAGCCTCTTACTTCTACTCGTTCATCTTTCGCTAATGTAGTTTTTATCATATTAAATAGCTCATTCACTGCATATTCTACATTTGCTTCACTTACATAGTCACAACGTTCACTTAATCGATTAATAAATTCAGATTTATTGATGCTTGTACTCATCATTGTTCCTCAACCTTACTTTGTAGGATTGCTATAAGATAACATCGTAAACTTATACCATTACTGGTATCACACGACAGGCTATAAATGATACCTTATTATTGCTATTTTGTTAATAGAAATTTTTTGTAATTGATAAATTTATACAAAAAAAGAGCAACCCTAAGGTCACTCTCTTCTACCTTTCTCAGCTATTTACCAGATAATCAACTGTCAGATATCTAAGGCATAGCGGATAAAAGGATTAGCTGATTGTTCAAGAGACTATTAGTCTTCTTGAGCTTGCTTAATAAGGTCACCAATTGACATTGGCTTAGCTTCTTTCGCAGTGGTTTGCTTAAGTTCATTAATCGCTTGACGCTCTTCTGCTTCATCTTTTGCTTTGATAGATAAGCTGATGTTGCGAGATTTACGATCTACACCGACGATTTTCGCTTCAACTTCATCACCTTCAGCAAGTTTTGTTGTTGCATCTTCAACACGCTCACGCTGAATTTCAGAAGCACGCAAGTAACCTTCTACTTCTTCTGCTAAAGTAATAACAGCACCTTTAGCATCAACTTCTTTAACCTTACCTTTAACAACAGCACCACGATCATGAGCAACTAAGAACTCATTGAATGGGTCTGATGAAAGCTGTTTGATACCTAAGCTAATACGGTTTGCTTCAGCGTCAACACCAAGTACCATAGCTTCAACTTCATCACCCTTGTTATAAGCGCGGATAGCTTCTTCACCAGCCTCATTCCAAGAGATATCAGATAAGTGAACCAAACCGTCAATACCGCCTTCAAGACCGATAAAGATACCAAAGTCAGTGATAGACTTGATCGCACCTGTTAGCTTATCACCACGGCTGTATTTCTTATCAAACTCTTCCCATGGGTTAGGCATTGTTTGCTTGATACCGAGGCTGATACGACGACGTTCTGCATCAATCTCAAGAACCATTACATTTACTTTATCGCCCACTTGTACAACTTTTGATGGGTGAATGTTTTTGTTAGTATGATCCATTTCTGAAACGTGTACTAGACCTTCAATGCCTTCTGCGATTTCAGCAAAACAGCCATAGTCAGTTAGGTTAGTAACAGTCGCTTCAACGATAGTACCTACTGGATAAGTTTCGTCAACATTGCCCCAAGGATCATCACCAAGTTGCTTAAGACCTAGGCTAACACGGTTACGTTCACGATCAAACTTCAATACTTTTACTTTTAGGTCTTGACCAACTTCCACAACTTCTGATGGGTGCTTGATACGTTTCCATGCCATATCAGTGATGTGCAATAGACCATCGATACCACCTAGGTCAACGAATGCACCATAGTCAGTTAGGTTCTTAACGATACCTTGAGCTTCCATACCTTCTTCAAGTTTAGCAAGTAGCTCTTCACGTTCTGCTGAATTTTCAGCTTCCATAACAGCACGGCGGCTAACAACAACGTTGTTACGCTTTTGATCTAGTTTAATTAATTTAAACTCAAGCTCTTTGCCTTCGATATGAGTGGTATCACGTACAGGACGTACATCAACCAAAGAACCTGGTAAGAATGCACGTACAGAACCGATCTCAACAGTGAAACCGCCCTTAACTTTGTTAGAAATCGTACCTTTCACGATTTCGTCATTTTCGAATAATTCTTCTAATGCTTTCCACGTTTCTACACGTTTTGCTTTTTCACGAGAAAGTAAGGTCTGACCCATGCCGTTATCAACTGCTTCAACGACAACGTCAACAGTACTGCCAACTTCTACTTCAAGCTCGCCATCTTCACCGATAAATTCAGCACGCTCAACAACGCCTTCTGATTTTAGACCAGTGTCAACTGTAATCCAGTCGCTGTCAATCGCAACAACCACACCAGTTACTACCGAGCCACGCTCAATCTCAAGACCTTGTTCACCAAGACTCGCTTCAAATAGTTCAGCAAATGATTCCATAAATATAACCTTTAAATAGTACCCTGACCTTAATTATTAATTGGTAAGGGATATAATCCGTAGCCTGTCCAGCACAGTACGGTGCAGATGAATGCAAACACAAAAAAAAGCACTGGTTTTTACATTTTGTATTCACATATTAAAAATATATAAAAATAAAAGTCGATATTATAAAGCAAAACCACAGATAAAACCACACTCTTTGTCGTTTTATCTGTGTAAAGTGAGCATAAAAGCTAACAGCCCCCTTTAAGCAGGCTTAAAGCTATCTCTTAAGCTAACAATCTGATTAAACACTGGCTTGTCTACCGTGTGCTCCTTACTATCAGCGATAAAGTAGCTCTCACGCTCAAATTGGAAACGGCTACCGGCCTCAGTATCCGCCAACGACGGTTCAACCACGGCATTAAGCACGGTTAGCGAGTTTGGATTAACCACCTCATGCACATCATCAGCACTGGCAGGGTTTTCATCACTAAATAATTGCTCATACAAACGCACAGTCGCAGGCACACCTAGAGTTGCTGATACCCAATGGATAACGCCTTTAACCTTACGTCCCTCTGGATTATTACCCAATGTCGTTGGGTCAATGGTGGCCTTTAATTCAACCACATTACCATTATCATCAAGCACATGTTCAGTCACTGCTAGACAGTAGGTGTTACGCAAGCGGATTTCTGTTTTTTCTGGTGATAAGCGTTTATAGCCTTTTGGTGGCTCAAGCTCATAATCACCTTGGTCAATATAAATCTCTTTGGTAAACGGAATTTCACGCATGCCCATATCAACATTTGGATGCTTTGGTTGAGTCAACCATAGTGCCTTATTGTCCTCATCCCAGCGAGCATTCACACTCTCCGCTTTTAATGATTGCCATTCACTCACGGCTTCATCAAAGTTAGTGATGGTCACTTTTAGTGGTTTTAATACTGCCATGCCACGAGCGGTGCTGTTTTCCAACGATTGACGGATACTAAATTCAAGCAAGCGAAAATCAACCACACCATCCGCTTTAGATACGCCTACTCTATCACAAAAATCACGCAAGCCGTCTGGCGTATAACCGCGACGTCGCATTCCAGCAATGGTCGGCATACGAGGGTCATCCCAACCACTAACAATGCCCTCATCAACCAACACTTTCAGCTTACGTTTACTGGTTAGAGTATGATTAATATTCAGACGGCTAAATTCATACTGATGTGGACGCGGGCTAATGCCGAGCGTATCAATCGCCCAATCATAAAATGGACGATGATCTTCAAACTCAAGGGTACATAAGGAATGGCTGATGTTTTCAATCGCATCAGACAGTGGGTGGGCATAATCATACATCGGATAGACACACCATTTATCACCTGATTGATGGTGGCTTTCGTGCATAATACGATAAATCACAGGATCACGCATGTTCATATTAGGGTGAGCCATGTCAATTTTTGCACGCAATACCGCTTCACCTTCTTTATACTTACCTGCGGTCATATCAGCAAAGTGTTTAAGGTTGTCCGCTATGCTACTATCACGGTGAGGCGACGGCTTACCCACTTCTTTAAAAGAGCCACGATTTTCACGGATTTCTTCTAAGGTCTGAAAATCAACGTAGGCATCACCTTGCTCAATAAGCTGAATTGCCCATTTATGCAATTGCTCAAAATAATCTGAAGTGTAACGAGTCTCACCCTCCCATTCAAAGCCTAGCCATGCCACATCTTCCTTAATACTATCAACATAGCGTTGCTCTTCTGCCAGTGGATTAGTATCGTCAAAGCGCAAGTTACACGCACCGCCAAATTCTTTAGCAATCCCAAAGTTAGTACAAATGGCTTTGGCATGACCCACATGCAAAAAGCCGTTAGGCTCTGGTGGAAAACGAGTATGGATATATGGATATTTATTATTGGCAATATCCTCACGGATAATAGCACGGATAAAGTCGTGCTTTTCGGCTGAATTGCTCATGGCTGTTCCTTAACTTTAAATATGATATAGAAATTTGTAATAACAGAATATTGTAACAGATTTTCTAAAAAAGTTAGAGCTTAATTCATTATGGACTGTCCAAATCTTAATTAGAATTTTTCATAAGTTTGTCCTAACTCATTAATCTAACTGATTTTACTTATCAGTTACAGCCTCATTTGCTGTTCAAAAAACCTATTTACTTTAGTCAAGGTTGCTTCTAAAATAACGACCAATTAGAGGACATGATTTACAAAAATGCAATTATTAAATCATGTTTTGTCATTAAATATTGTTGTTAATTATCACCATCAGAACGACTAGGAGCCCGTTATGAAAGGCAATCAAAAAGTTATCGATTATTTAAACTTCTTACTTGCAGGCGAACTTGCCGCTCGTGACCAGTATTTTATCCATGCTGAGATGTATCAAGAATGGGGATACGGTAAGTTATACCAGCATAGTAATCACGAAACAGAGCATGAAACGCTACATGCACGACTAATTATCCGTCGTATCATGATGTTAGGTGGCGTACCTAATATGACAGTTGGTGAAATCAATATCGGCAATGATGTGCCTAGTATGTTACAATCAGATTTAAATCTTGAATATGAAGTACGCAAACACCTTAAAGAAGGCATTAAGCTGGCAGAAGATGCACAAGATTATGTCACTCGAGATATGCTAGTACAGCAACTTGAAGACACTGAAGAAGACCATGCTCATTGGTTAGAAAAACAACTTGGGTTAATCGAAATGGTTGGATTACCAAATTATCTACAATCACAAGTTGGTGGTATCTCAGAATAAGAGGAGAAAGTTATGAAAGGTGATAAAGAAGTCCTAAAATCCCTTAATCTGGTACTGGGAAAGTCATTGATAGCCATTAACCAATACTTTTTGCATGCACGTATAGTCAATAACTGGGGTATTGAAGAGTTAAATGATGCTTTTTATAAACAGTCTATCCGTGAAATGAAATGGGCAGATCAGCTAATTGAACGCATCTTACTGCTAGAGGGTTTACCGAACTTACAGGAACTTGGCAAACTATTTATCGGTGAAGATGTTGCAGAGATTCTGACTTGTGACATACGTTTAGAAGCTGATAAGCATGAGCTTCTCAAGCAAGCAATTAAAATTTGTGAAGATAAAAAAGACTTTGTCTCTCGTCAACTTCTTGTTTCATTAAAAGACGGTAATGAAGAGTATATCGACTGGTTAGGTACGCAACAAGAATTGATTGAAGACATAGGTTTGGCAAACTATATTCAAAAACAAATTGAATCCTAAGCTTGTTAACCAGCCTATTTGTTAACTGGCCACTCTAATAAAGTAAAAAACCTATTTAGGTAGCATTCTGTTTATGCTCCTAGATAGGTTTTTTGTTAGAATCTGTATTAGGGCGTGTTGAGAATTCAAACGTGGAACTGTCAACACGCCCTATGTTTATACTCGATTTTGGAGTAATAAACAAACTCTCTCTTGTCGAAATAGGCAAAAAGAGGTACAATCTGACAGCTAAACACATATATTCTAGGAAATATCATGACTCAGATTAGCAATCAAGAAATTGAACAAACCTTACGCAACTCAGAATGCCTTATTAGCAGCATTGAAGTTGCCGCTGCTTATGAGAGGCTAGCCGCTCAGTTAAATCTGCATTATGCGGGGTTAAATCCGATAGTAATGGTAGTCATGAATGGTGGGTTGATTCCTGCTGGACAATTGCTTACTCAACTTACCTTTTATCATCGTATGCACTACATTCACGCTACTCGCTATCGTGATAACCAAGGCACCAATGAGTTACTGTGGAAATATAAGCCAGATGTTAGCTTAAAAGGTGAACATGTGCTATTGATTGATGATATCTTTGATGAGGGTATCACCCTAAAAGCGGTCGTGGAAGAATTAAAAGATGAAGAGCCTGCTTCGCTAAACGCCTGTGTATTGTTAAACAAAATTCATGAGCGCAAGGTAGCAGATTTTGATGTTGACTTTGTCGGTTTAGATGTTGATGATCGCTATGTCTATGGTTGCGGTATGGACTTTCATGGTTATTTACGCCACTTACCAGGCATTTATGCGATTAAAGAAGAGCACCTAGCCTAATGATGGGACTTTGGATTACGCTTGTCATTGTGCTGTTTGTGCTGGGTAGTGTCATGGCATTAAAGCCAAACGGCGTCGATATTCGATTGGACAAGGTACGCATGACGGCCAAACAGTTGTCACTGCACCCACAGTTATTGGCTTGTCCTGAATGGTTACGTGGTGAATCAGGTGAGTTTGGCAAGGGTATGATCGCTAAATACGCTGTCGTTATCGATAATATGACCTTGCCCCATGCCCGTTATCAGGTTGTCAAAGATAAAGGGGTGCCACAGCTAAGACCTTTGAGTATGACACAAGACAAGAGCGTGGTTAACCCTACTCCAACTGATTTTAGTCTGGACAAACAGGAAGTTGAACTACCAACTTCCATTCAACCTTTAGTAAAAGCATTAGAAATCAGAGCAAATAGCATCAGTATCTATTGGGATGACGTTGCCTATGTACATGCCAAAAGCAATCCAAACTATCACGAAAATAATATTCAACCTGACCTATCGGCAATGAAAGATAAACTAACTGAGTGGGCAATGCTAGTACAAAAAGCTCGTCAGGGCTTATGATTAAACAAACATCACCTCCTGCTTTAAAACGCTTCCACTTACCCCCCTACTTAAGACACCTCTGATTAAAACACCAGCCAGCCAGCTTCTTGTTTGGCATTAATCCATTAAAAATAAATAAGTTATATTTTCTCTTAAACAGATCTCACGTTACCCCATATCACCCTTTCTGCTCTATTTCTTGATAAAACTTCATAAAACCAATATATTTTTTAAATTTTTATTGATAATTATTATTATTATCACTATACTTATCATTAACATTATTATTTAATATTAAAAATTTAGAGTCTATTGACAATTGAGATTACTGCTAATAACAATGAAGGAGCTTTCACTTATCAACAGACTCTAATACTGGTGCTATCTCTAAGTGTTATCAAATACCCAGAGATAGTAAACTTACCACGACACAACAATAGTCATAACAAAGTAAATTCACTATAAAAAAGAATCGAAGTTATACATCTGGTACTTTAGATAGGATTAACGGATTATTTATTAGGAATTCACTTTAAAAGTGACTATAAATGGAGCGAATGATGAGCTTTATTATTGGTATTCGTAATTTTATTCTTCGTATTTTGTACCGTATAATACGCCCTCTAATCTTTTTAATGGAACCAGAAAGTGCCCACTATACCCTAAAAAGGGTCGGTGTGTTTTTAGGTTCTAATCCATTAACTCGATCAATTACCTCGTTATTTTTCAACTATGGACACAAGAGTTTGAATACAACAGTGGATGGTATTGAATATCGTAATCCTGTTGGTCTATCAGCAGGCTTTGATAAAGACGGAGAACTGACAAAAATTTATCCATCTTTAGGCTTTGGGTTGGCAGAATTGGGCTCATTTACGGGTGAGGTCTGTGCTGGTAACCCAGGTAAGCGTCTGTTCCGTATGGTAAAATCAAAGTCTATTTTGGTCTGGTATGGGCTAAACAATCAGGGCGCAGAAACGATCTCTAAGCGTTTGCAAGGGCAAGACTTTGGTAAACTGCGTGTAGGAATTAACGCCGCTAAATCTAATATAACGCCAGAATTCCATTTGCAAGACTCAATTGATGATTACATTAAAACCATGACTTGCTTTAAAGATATTGGCGACTATTACACCATTAACATCAGTTGCCCAAATACACAAGATGGCGAGCCGTTTGTTGACAGAGACAATCTTGATGCCCTACTCTCTCAGGTCAATGAGCGCATTCGTCCGATTTCTAATCGTCCAATTTATCTTAAGTTCGCCGCTGAGATGACTGTAGATGAGTTAAATACTGTTGTGGATGCCTGTTTAGATCATGGGCTTGAAGGAGTTGTATTGACCAACCTTGCCAAGCCAGCTCATAATCAGGAACACATTCCAGAAGAGCTACCCAGTGCCAAGCACCAGCTTCCACCTGGTAAAGGTGGTATGAGCGGTCTGCCATTACAGCGTACAGCCACCAATGTGATTCGTCATGTGTATCGTCGCTCGCGTGGACAGCTAACCATTATCGGTGTGGGTGGTATTTTTAGCGCCAAAGATGCTTATGAAAAGATTACTTCTGGAGCCAGTTTGTTACACATGATTTCTACCATGATTTTTGATGGTCCTCAGAATATTAATGAGATTAATCGTGGTTTGGTGAAGTTAATGAAAAAAGATGGCTTTAACTCCATTGCTGAAGCAGTTGGTTCGAAAAATCCATTACCACCACTTGACAAACACTATCGTGAGCAAGGCTATACACAAGAAGAAATCAAGACTATCCAACCGCACTTTACGGATAAAGTTGCTTAAAAAGGTTTCATAAAAAGGTTTCATAACTTTTGTTGTCAAGCTATATAAATAAACAGAAGCCCACTATTAAAATAGTGGGCTTCTGTTTATTATAGACTCGGATTATTATAGACTCGAAGTCTGAATTTATTTAAGAAAACAACTTTAGATCAAGCCATTCCCAACATCCCAAAAAGACTGCCTAAAATAATCAATACCCATAACAAAACACCTAAGGCTATCACAATATATGCACCAACGCCAAAATTATTATTGGATTGTCCCTCTTCATCATGACAAGCGAAATTCGCCTGCATTTGAGCTTGCCATAAGCACCAAATTTCCAATCCTAAAAACGCAATCAATAAAGGAACTGTCAATAGTAAATTAACATCTTCTGGTAAGACTCTGTCAATAATTTGATAAGTAATTTGCGAAATCACAAAGACAGTAGCAGGCATATGTAGTGATGGCATAGCCTGAGAGGTCACTTCTTCTGCCTTTTCGTTAATTTGTCGAAACAAACTATGGACAAAAAAGATATTAAAAATTGCCCTCGGAATTGGCCATACATTACTACCTATCGCCTGTCGCCACAGCGTCCAATGCTTCCAAAACCAATATACTGTATAGATACCAAGTGTTGCTACATTTAAGATAAGCAGTTTCTTAAAAGAAACCACATAAAAGCTTTGCTCCGCTTGAAACAGGGGTGCTGTCATATCCGCTTTTGGTGCTGAATAAGGGTTAAATTCAGGTGGAGGCGGCGGCGGAGGTGGTGTCTGATTAGAGTTTTGGGTCATTGTTTACTGTCCTAGTTACATAATACATTATCAGGGTTATATGTTAGCAGAGTTAAAAATACTGACATTCGCCCTTTGAGTTACAGATTTTACCATGTCCACCACTGCTACTGCCACCATCATGCGTATTTTCTTGATAAATTTTCTCAATATCTTCACTATGATAGGTGCTATCTAACAAATTACTGATTTCCGTGGTGTCTGTATCGGGTTGATAAGTCTTTTTTATGGTCGTCTTTGTCTGTAACTCATGGGCGTTACTAGAACTCCCCTGTCCTTTTGTTAAGATTACTTTTAAATTATCATACAAATCATTGGCAACACGGTTATAACCAGCCCGGCTAAAGTGCACGCCATCACTAGCTGCTAGGCCTTGTTGCACCCAAGACTTCATGCTACATTCACCACCCATGGCTTCTTGCCAATCCCAATACAGGGTGTGATTTTTGCTGGCGATTTGTTGCAATTGATGTTGTACCGAATCAAGACTTGTAGAGCGTCTGCCACAACTTCCCGTAGTTGACTTTAAACTCTCTGGCGCACCCACAATCAAAATTGCTGCATTGGGCAAGCCAAGGCGTATCTTATTAATCGCCTGCGTCATATCTTTGGTTAACTCACTAGCGGTTGCTCTAAAGGCTTCATTGGTGCCATAAGCCAAAATTACCAAATCTGCCTGTGAAAAAGACAGTCCTTTCGATAGGTTACTATGCCAACGCTTCCAGTAGTCTTGAGTTGAGCCGTTGATTCCCATTGCTGAGACGATGCCACCTTGACGATGCTTTAACCAAAAGCCCCCCACCCTGACATCAGGATCTGCTTGAATACTGGTAGGAAAGCGAATCGGTGCAGAGATAGTCTGCCAGCCAGAGCTCTTTAAGCTTAAGTCTTTACTACCTTTCTCATTGGTAAGTGTTAGCTCTTGTCCTTTATCACCATAAACGACAATATCAGCCATCTGCGTATCGCCTGCATAATATTCACTGGTCAAATTTAAGCTATTATAACGGCTGTTACTAACCGCATAGACACCACCTAAGGGATAATTTGCGCCCCATTTATTATTACGGCTATTATTGAGTGACCACGAAGAACGATAGCCATGGCGTGCGTTACGCTGACCTTTGAGCTTATCCGGATAAGCAAAGCCTAATCCACCATCGCCAATATCGGTTTGCAGACGTTTTCTTAACTGCTCAGTAAAGTAATCTCCAGCAGTATGTGAGTCGCCTATTTGCAAAATATGTAACTTACCTTGACGATAAGCTTGTTGCAAAGAAGCAATATTTTTTTCGCCATAGTTTAAGACACTGCTTGCATTTGCAGTAGGACTGGTACATAAGACGGCTGTTAGCATTAAACATGCTAGCCTTGGTAGTCGATGTTTTATCATTTATTTTCTATAAGTAATCTATCAGCAAGCGATAAAGATCATTCAAAATAAACATAAGAATGAATGTGTTAATAAATAATACAATTAAAACATTAATAAATTCAGAAAACTCATTCTTTACAAAAAAGATCCAGTTAATGTATTAAATATTTTATCGCTGTACTTAAGTTAAGTGTGGATTGATGTCAATAAGATTCGCTAACAGAGAGCATAGGTTTTTGGTTAATGTCTATTTTTTCCATCAGTGCATTAGCAAGAACCTTTTGCCCTCTGGTAGTAAAGTGTACACCATCTGCAGTGCGAACCTTTCGTAATTTACCATTAATCAACATACTATCTGAATATGTATCTTTTGCTGTATCTAATTGTAAAATTTCCTTACTATAAAGCATCACTGCTCTACTATTTGGGATGCTTTTACCATACAAATGACTTAGATGTGCCGTCCTTTTATTTAGTGAGGGGCTTTTCATATTTGGCGGAGCTATCCACAAGACTTGTACCTTGTAGGCTTTGGCAGTATCTAAAATACGCTGAATTTTACCTGCATAAATCTCATCCCAGCGCTCTGAAGCAAATCTAATATGGCGATTGGTATTAGGATCGATGATCGATTGTCCATCATTACCACCCAAAAATACAAACAAAGCGTTAATATCTGGATTTTCTGCCAGCGTTTTTTCAACAGTCGCTGGCCAATCAAAAAACTTACTAACCGTCAAGCCGGTACTATGCTTACTTAAATCAATACTATCAATATGATAATCATTCTGTAGCTTTCTCATTACCCAAGGGGCAACCCCTTGCATCAACGAATCACCAATAAACAGGGCTTTTTTACCATCTTCTAGATAAATGCGTGAGACAATTTTAGGTTGTAGCTCTTGACTCTTTTTTTCTTGTTCTTCCGTCACCGATTTTAATTTTGCTTCTAGCAATGCTTGTTCTTTTTGTATTTGTAATAATCTATCTTTTTCTAACTCTTGTTGATAAAAAACTTGATTAGCAACTTGATTGATGGGGTCGTTTACTGTTTTTAAACCATCTTCTATGTTGTTATCACCACCCAGCTCGCCGATTGAATTACCAGCCTTACCGACTGAGCTATTTGCAATACTATTAAAAGGCTCTGAATTATCATATTCTTGTTGCCAATAACTTGCCAATTTATCACTTTTAAACCAGCTTAACAAAACAATAGTAAAGAAAAGCACCAAGCCTACTTGCCGAATGGTTAATTTTTTCATGCTTTCTTCCGTTCCTAGAAGTTAAAATATGAGGAGTCAAAATATAAAAGTTAAAAATGCAAAGTGCTCAAAAGTTGCTAATCTCAAACTACTATCTTAGGGCATATCCCTATTTACAATAAATAAATATTATGGGCTAAAAATTACTATAAATAAAGCCTGGTAAGCCATCTGGTGAAAAAGCACAAACAAACACAACATAAACGCTGATAACAATTGGCAAAGCCCACCAAGGAAGTTTTTGTAACTGTTGGCTTACCCACTCACGAGAATTTGCTAACTTAGGATAGACAAGCCAGCCAATCCCAATAAAGAATAAAGTCACAAAAACGGGTAAAGTAAAGCGATGTCCTGCATAATTAAACAAACCTTTAATCATATCCATGGATTGATCAAACGTGCTACTGTGAAAAAATATCCAGCCAAAACAGACATAATTAAAAGTAACAAAATTTGCTAAACGCTGAGAATATTGAGTCAAACGGTGACGATGTCCTGTCTTTTTCATTAAGTTTAACCAAACTAAGGCAACACCATGAATGGCTCCCCAAATAAAAAAGTTCCACCCTGCTCCATGCCAGATACCTGACAGCACAAAGGCTACCATCACATTAAATTGTACTCGCCAGAATGAACAGCGATTACCACCCAATGGAATGTACAGATAATCTCGAATCCAATGAGATAGGGTAATGTGCCAGCGACTCCAGAAGTCTTGAATATCAGTGGCTAGATAGGGCTGACGAAAATTCTCAGGAATTCTAAAACCTAACAATAACGCCAAGGCAATCGCTAAATCTGTGTAGCCAGAAAAGTCAAAAAACAGTTGTAATGCATAGGCATATACTGCCGTTAATACCTCCAGTCCATTAAACTGTAATGGATTGGCAAACACTGGATTGACCCAAATCTCCTCTAACCAACCTGCGAGTAGTAGTTTTTTTGCCAAAGCAAATGAGATTAATGTTGCTGCCAGATAGGGCTGAATAATATAGCGAGTCTTAGTTTCTGGATCAATCGTTTGGATTTGTGTCTCTGGCGCTTCTGACTTTGCATCGGTTGCAGGTTGATACTCGGTTGACCACTGGTGAATCGCATTATTTACCCGAAAAATAGGTCCTGAAGTTAAAGTTGGTACAAAAGCCAAAACAGCCAACACTAAATCAGAAGGCATTGGCTTGATCTTTTCTTGATAAACATCTACCAAATAACTGATTGCTTGAAAGGTATAAAAAGACACCCCCAAAGGCATAATAATGTCTAAAGGAACAATACTCGTTGCAAAAAATTCGCTATTATTAATCTCTTCAATAAAAAAGTTGCTATACTTAAAAAAGACAAGATGTCCTAATAACAGGGACATACCGGTCAGAAATCCCAGTAACTTTACCTTACGATTATCAAAAATATCAATAACCATAGCAAAAATCTGTGTAGCTTGCCACATAAATAATAAGCTAAATACAAACTTCCAATTCCACGATGCAACAAACAATAATCCTGCAAAAATTAGCAAGTAATTCTGCACCTTGATTGATCGACGGCACAACCAATAAACGCAAAAGAATAATAAAAATACTAAGGAGAATTCGTAGGATAAAATGACCATTTAGCTATCACAAATTAATAAAATGAGTTGTAAAAAAGCTAAGTCAACTTCAAACTCATTAATAAAGATTTTCGCAAAGGCGAATATTAACATAACTAAACGGCTTGTGCATCAATGATTGGTAACGTTTAGTAACTATTGTGTTTAGTAACCATTATAAAATGTTCAGCCTCAAATGATATTACAAAACTTAGGTTAATTTCAGTAGTAATTTTATTAAAAGTTCGCTATAGTAGCGGTTTTTATTAATTTTGTTTTTATGACTTTCTTTTTTAAGGAAACTTTATGGATATGCCAGTTGTACAACTTGAAACCTCAATGGGTCAAATCGTTATTGAACTCAATCAAGAAAAAGCCCCAAAAACCGTCGAGAACTTCCTCGA
>PDWI01002175.1_pt1 | contig 29897 bp, 23 predicted proteins | sample 1430891 | NCBI WGS metagenome assembly PDWI01 (sample SAMN01162508, study PRJNA174530) | Oral metagenome, whole genome shotgun sequencing project. | biome: Marine environment; feature: Marine mammal; material: Swab sample of the gingival sulcus; isolation source: swab sample of gingival sulcus... | reverse complement strand
CGGTAAATAATTTTTATTGTAAATTGTATGAGTTTGTGAAGAAGCAAATAATAAGAAATTACCCTCCTCATCTGCTAATGCCATTGAATTTCTAATGCCCAAGAATGGTGATACAAGGTTGGTAATTGTTACAGGATTTGTATTAAAATCTAATCTTTTATTGCCTACATGCCAAATAGCTGCTTGTTTGTTTTGGGCTGAAATTAAACAAGTATTATTAAGTAATAAAATTAAAAATATTGCAAGTCGGAAAAATAATTTCCCGACTTGCAATAAAAAATTAAAGATTACCATTGGGCAGCAGTTATATTACGTACTAATCTTACATTTGCTTTCAAATTAGTAATGCCGGGAAGTGAATACCAAAAGTGGTCGTTATCAGCACCGTCCCATTTTGCCAAAGCCCCACAACCCGGAGCTATGTTAGGTTGCTGATAAGTACCGCGTGCTTCAATCCACATATAAGCATGTGTATTTACAAATTCAGGATAAGAATTATCAACTCCGTCATAATCAAGAGCTAATTTTTTACGCACTAATGAAGTTGAACCAAGCATCATGGCTAATTTTGTTATATCTCCATTGTTTGCCCCAACATAAGTATCCATTTTAGGCAAATGGAAAAACTCTCCTGACACAGAGGTATAACCATTATCCTTATATACAATACTTTTCCAATCATTATTATCCGCAGCATCTTCAATTTGGGACCAAGGATAATAAACACCATGCGTAGCACCATAAGTATCCCCCGGATAGTAAGATACATTTTGAAACAAATCAGTTCCATCAACAGGACTGCTAGTATTCAAATCCACAAAGAGCCACTCTTGCACAATAGACCAATTTAAGTTACGAATTTTCATGGTTTTACACGGTTTTAAATCACCATAACCATCCATAACATATTTGGTATCATACTTAATAATAGTTGCACCTTTATCAACCGGAAAAGATTGTTGAGCATCAACGATCTTTTCTGCTTGATTTGATTTTTTTGGTTCTAACAGACTTTCATTTTTTTGGCATCCTATAAATACCATTCCTACGATTGCGAATACCGCAAATAAGTTAATAAATTTTTTCATATTGCTTATTTTTTTAATGTTAAAATAATGCACCAAAGTTAATAAACTTAAATAAAAAAACAACTCTTGGAAGAGGAAATTATTTGAATTTTTCCTCACAATTACTAATGTATTATATTTTAAACTTTCTAAAAAATTAATCTCCCCCCTCTTCTCCAAGAGAGGTTTTACAATTGCGCTCTTTGCGAAGTAAAATTAGCCACTTGACTTTACTTTTGCGAACGTCTCGAAATGCGGCTTAAAAGCAAAGAGCGAATAAACAATATTAGCAATAAAGGAAGCACCGCTTTATCGAACAGAGGCATAATAAAAACATCTGTTATCAAAGATAAAAGGAGTATTGAGGCATAGGCAAAAAAGAATATTTTTACATACCTTTTATTATGTGCTTTTAATAAAAAGGCAGCAATAAAAAACAAAGGTGATGCCCAAAGGATATTCAAATTATTGACAACAGAAGTATGCTCCGTTCCAAACCAAAGAAGTAAAATATTTAATCCGACAAAACCGAAAATAAAAAATATCGTTTTATCCAAGATAAGGAAGTTCTTTTTTTGCCTTATTTCAATAAAGGAAACAAATATGATAATAAGCAAAAGCAGAAAAAATATTTTTTGCGGTGTAAGAAAAGATGCTTTACGTTCTTTTTTCCCGGCAGGCAAATAAATTACTTTTTTTTGCTTCACCAGAGGCACTTTTTCATTTGCTGTTTGCACATGCGACTTGTCGATTATTTCCGCAAGGAAATCCGGCAAAAATGCAGCACGCACAACACCTACCGCCTTATCAGTCGGTCTGCCCAATGCCAAATTTATTCCAAAACGTTCCCAATTTTTATTTTTCAAATAAGCTTGCAGCATTTCTCGATATGTTTTTTTTTCAAACTCCATTTTTTCGGGCAAACAAATGCTGTCGGCAAGCGCATCTTTGAGAATTTTTAAGACTCGTGTGGCACAATTATCGTCCAAGAAATCATAGCGATAATATTTGTTTTCAGGCAAGGCATTATACTCAATTGCCTTAAAGACAGTATTCTTTTGCGCTAAATTTAAGTCCAATATTTGCTCGTACACAGCTCTTTTTTCATATTTGTATGAACCCACAAAATTAGAATAAGACGAAACACTGAGCATATAATCCAGCTTGCCTCTAACAAACTTTAAATAAAAACCCTCGTCTTCAAAATTGAAAGTTCCGTAATTATACACCTTGTCAAGTCGCAAAACAGGGTCTTTAATACGCAATGCCGAATGCCCAAAAGTAGAATACAACTCATCTCCGGGAGCACAAGTCAATACGCTGATTTCAGAATAGGGACTTAAAGATTGCCCTTTGCTTATTAAAGACAAAAGCAAAAATGCTGCAAGCAAAAATGCGAAACTATTTTTTTTCATATGTTTTTATTTATAATTTTCAAAGGTCATATAGGAACGTCCAAAGCTACACTGAACACTTTGATATTCTCCACAGGGTTTAAACCCTGTGGAAGTAATCATTCCGCTGTGTATCTTATGAGTACCGGGCATTTCATAACTAAAAAATACTGAATAATACGCCTCCTATGGTCATATAAATAACCAAACCAAAGATATCATTAGAGGTTGTAATAAAAGGACCGGTGGCAATTGCCGGGTCAATTTTAAACTTATTAAGTGCCAACGGAACAAAAGTGCCAAATAAAGAGGCAAACAAAATGACACTAAACAAAGCAACACTAACGGTTATCGTTAATGCAAAGGAATCCGAGAACAAAAAGTTGTATGCAAAAAGAATGGCGGCACAAATAAGCCCGTTAAACATTGCTACGGACACTTCTTTAAATATTCTTCTGAACGTACTGTCCATACTTATTGAACCGTTTGCCAAACCTTGCACCACAATTGAAGCCGATTGCACACCGGAATTTCCGCCCATTGCTGCAATTAAAGGCAGGAAAAATGCCAATGCCGCATGGCTTTGCAATTGTATTTCATAACCGGAAAGCACTTGCGAACCGATTATCTCACCAATTAAACCCACTAAAAGCCAAGGCAAACGCGCCCGAATTTGTTTCCAAGTTTTATCCGTATATTCCACATCTTCGGATATACCGGACATCATTTGATAATCCCTCTCGGCTTCTTCGCGCATTACGTCCACCAAATCGTCAAAGGTTATGCGCCCGAGCAATCTGCCAATATCATCAACAACAGGCAAGGCAACCAAGTCATATTTATCCGATAAATTTGCAACATCTTCGGCTTTCATATCCGCTTTAACATAAATAATATCATCTTTCAAGATGTCTTTAATCGTTGTTCCTTTGGCAGACAAAAGCAGCTTTGCCAGAGAAATAGTACCTTTCAAAATATTATCATCATCAACGACATACACATAATATATTTCATCCACTTCATCCACCTGTTTGCGTATCACGGAAATGGCTTCTTCCACATCGCAGTGAATATTTACGGCAACAATTTCTTTACCCATTAAGCCGCCGGCTGTGTCCTCATCATAAGACATCAAATCGACAATGTCCCCGGCTTGCTCAATATCTTTTATTTTTTGAAGAATATCGCCTTGTCTTTCGTCGGGCAAATCCGCAATAACATCAGCTGCATCGTCGGTATCCATGTGCTCGATAAACTTGGAAACGATTACCTCGTCGGGCAGCACTCTCAAAAATCGGCTTCTGTCCGAATCGTCTAATTCAGCCAAGACATCGGCAGCTTTCTCTCTATCTTCAATTAATAAAAACAGAAATTTTGCCTGGTCGATATTTAAGCTGTCATACAACTCGGCAATATCAACCGCATGCATTTCTTCCATTACTGCCGCAGCTTCGGTCTTTTTCCCGGCATCAATTATTTCAATTAAATGATCAACAAATTCGCGCGTTAATTCAAAATGCATAATCCCTGTTTTTTATTCGTAAATATTCTATTCCCTCTCCACAGAAGCTATTTTCGCAACAAAACCATAGTTGCTCCGTAGCCGTATTCTTTAAACGAAGCGTCTTGAAATTGGAATTGTTTGTATTTATGTTGCAGCTCTGCTCTGATTTTCAATTTTAAACTGCCGGTGCCTACACCGTGAATAAATACAATTTTTTTATAACCCTCTTTAATTGCCGCATTCATCTCTTTTTTAAACACATCGAGTTGATATTGCAGTTTATCGAAATCTGTCATCCCCGCATCGTCATCAACCAACTCATGTATGTGCAAATCAACTTCTTTTATTATTTTGGCTTCTTTCTTCTTAAAAGTTTTCGGTTTATTCAGTTTTTTATTTAGTGCTTCTTTTTGATATATAAGCTTGTTCAAATCTCTGTTTTTTAAATCGTCGTTTACTTTTTGCATCAAGTTGCTTTCAAAAACCGGCAAGACCAAAGCATCCTCATCAAAAAAATCATTGCCTTTAAATGTTCCTTTCTTAAAAAACTTTACCGTTCTGAAAGAAAATTCTTTATGAACAGGCTTAATAATATCAAACTCTTTTTGGTCGTAAAATAAAATTTGTAAAGTAAATTCCGTATTGTCGGGTTGCATATTCGGGTCAAAAGAACGCATGCTCGCTTTTATATTCGGTTCTAACACGCCGTTTATACTTTGAAACTTTTTTGTTCCTTTAAAAATATAATTATAATAAAGAAAATAGTTGCTGTCGTTAATCAAATAACATGAAAACGACGTATCAGTGAGCGAATTTGCATTATCCGGCACAAAAGCCAAATAAACATTTACTTCATCGCTGTCAGTATATACGGGTTCCTCCTCAAAAACAGAAATATCAGAAACATTTTTATTTGTTTGCTCGGGTTCCGCATACATATCGGAAGAATAATCCGGCATCAACTCCTCTACAAGAAAAGGAATCTCAAAACCCGTATCATTCAAAACATTTACAGTCTGAGTATCAATAATCGAAGTAACGGTACCCCCTCCTACTTCATTCAAAAATTTTACTTTATCTCCTTTTTTAAATTTCATCTGTTTATTTTTATAATTTTAAAAGGTCAATTTATTTAATTGTGAACGGCGCAGCCCTCACGCAAGTAATTGTAAATTATGAATTATTGATCTCTGTCTGTCAGCGATTTTATTTCCGGTTTTTTGTTTTTCATTCATCATTCACAACTCATAATTCATAATTAAAGTCCCCATTTGTATTCCGCCGGATGTCTAAAATTTAGTACCGGGCGTTTCATTTGTTTATAATTTTCGTATTCGGCAAAAATACAGTTTTTAACGACATAGGCATAAAAAAATAAAAACACAAGTCCTAATTTTAAGCTGTAATATACGCCGGAAGTTCTATATTTGCCGAAATTTACGGAATGGACATAAAAAAAATCAATATACAGGACTACAATTATTTGCTGCCGGAAGAAAAAATTGCAAAATATCCGCTGCCCGAACGCACAAGCTCTAAGTTGTTAATCTATGATAAAGGCAAAATAAAATCTGATTTTTTTTATCATCTTCCCGATTTTTTATCCCCCGGAGACCGGCTAATTTTTAATGCAACCAAAGTTATTCAGGCACGTTTGTTATTTCAGAAAACAACGGGTGCCAAAATAGAAATTTTTTGCCTTGAACCGGAAGCTCCTGCCGATTACGAACAAATTTTTCAAACGACAAAAAACTGCACTTGGAAATGTATCGTAGGAAACTCAAAGAAATGGAAATCGGGCAAATTATCCTTAGAACTAATAATTGAGGGAAAAAAATTGACATTGTTTGCCGAACGCACTTTTGCCGGAAAAGACTTTCAATTGGTCAATTTTTTCTGGGACAAGCCGACAATTACTTTTGCGGAAATCCTTGAAAAAAGCGGAAAAACGCCTATCCCACCCTACCTAAGACGCGAATCGGAAGAAAGCGACACCATTCGTTACCAAACCGTGTATTCCAAACAAAAAGGTTCGGTTGCCGCACCTACTGCCGGACTGCATTTTTCAAAAGACTTGATTAAAAATTTAAAAGAAAAAAACATAGGCATATCCGAACTGATTTTGCATGTGGGAGCGGGCACTTTTAAACCGGTGAAAAACGATACAATTGCCGACCATGACATGCATACCGAGCATTTTATCGTAAGCAAAGAACTTATCAAAACCCTGCTTGAAGACTTAGGAAATATTGTTGCGGTGGGCACAACAAGCGTGCGCACCTTAGAAAGTCTGTATCGGATAGGACTTAAATTAAAGGACACAGCAAAGCCCGAAGCCTTTCACGTATCACAATGGGAAGCCTATGAGAGTGTCGATGAATTAAGCGTACAATCCGCCTTGCAAAATATCCTTAACTACATGGATGCAAACAAACGCAATTTCATTGAAGCAACAACCAAGATAATCATTGTGCCCGGCTATACATTCAAAATTGTCAACAAATTAATTACAAATTTTCATCAACCGAAAAGCACCTTGCTATTATTGGTATCTGCATTTATCGGAAAAGACCGAGAAAAAGTATATGATTATGCGCTGAAAAACGACTTTCGTTTTTTAAGCTACGGCGACAGCTCTTTGCTTATCCCCTCATCTACTTGATTATCAACTTGCCTTTAATATTTTTTGATTCGGAAACATTAAAAATTAGCGTATCGGGGAAAAAACCGGATGAATCCGAGCGCAGATGTATGCTTTTGTTATCTACCCGAAATTGAAGCAAACTGTCTTTATTTTCAAGATAAAAAACAATGGTATCGGCAGCATCCGGCAAACTAAGCTGAATGGTATCCTTTTTTTCCGGTGGCACAGTATCCGACATTTGAAAAAAACTTTTTTCACTTAGGTCATCTTTATGCAGATAAACATATCGTACTCCCAAAACAAACAGAAAAAGAAAAAATATTTTTGCAAAAGGGGTTAATTTTAATCTTCGCTTCATATCTTTTTGTTTATAATTTTCAAAGGTCAATTTTTTAATTGTAAATTATTTGTATTCCCCCTGCGTGCCTTTTACCGGTACCGGGCATTTCATTCGCTTATTTTTTATTCGTCTGAAGTTTTTTCTAAATCCGCCAAACCTTCTTCCTCTTTCTTAATTTTAATTAAATCGGCTTCTTTCGGGTCTCCGAACAAAAAAGAGCTGCCTTCTTTTTCAAATCGTTCTAAAATCTCCAAGCCTTCTTGCTCATACACTCCGTTCTGCAAATCAATACTGTCAATAAAATTTCCCGATATTTCGATAAATCGTTCCATTTCGCCAATTTTGCCATGTATGTCTTCCACAACGGTTTCCGTTGCCATATCAAAAACAAGTTTTTTATCCGGGTCTCCCTGTATAATCGACATTGCTCGCTTCATTGCCGAATGACTTGTTTTAATAGCTTTCAGCTCTTGTTTTCGCATACGCACATCATTCTCCGTATCTTGAATTAAATACCCGGAATTAACATGTATTTTATTCAAAACTTTATACAAAACCAACATCTTGTCCAACAACTTTTGATAACGCTCGTTGGTTTCTTTCAAGCGACCGTATTGACGCGTATTTACCGTAATCAATTCATTTTTACCCTGTTTCTTTGCTTGTTCCGCCAGTTTAATGCTGTGCTCCATTTCTCGGCGATTTTTCAGAATATAGGTTTTAAGTTGCGAAATTTGCCCTTTTAATTGAGTGATATGCGTATCCATTTTACGCATATTTTTTTTCAAATATTCAATATAGTTTTCCAGAATTTTTATAGGGTCAATTTGCACAAACAAGCCGGTTATTTTACGCATCAGATTTTTGTACATATACCAAACTAAATTTCGCACTCGCTTATCAAAAATTGCATACAAAAACGCAAATACTACCGCCCCCAAAGCAATTGTGCTTATGGTTTCTTTCAATAAGCCGGTTATAAAATTGAACAAGGGCACATGATAAACAGCAAGAGCTGCGGCACCTGCCCCCAAAAAGAAAGCACCTAATTTTCCTTCCGGTCTGCGCCAAAACGATTTTTTCTTAATTCCGGGTAATTTATTTTCCATACATCTGTTTTATACTACAAAGATAATCAAAAATACAAACAATCTTTGACAATATTAAAAATTAATCGAAACGCATCATTATTTACGAAATCTGTATCTTTTTATTATTTTTACATATTATTTTAATAAAAGTTTTTAAGATGTTCTATAAAAAAATAATTATTTGCTTTTTTCTTCCGATACTTCTCGGTTCTGCATATTTGTATGCACAAGAAAAACGAATCCCCCTCAAAACGAGAATACTTTTCATCTTTGATGAATCATACAGCATGAACGGAAACTGGGAAAGCGGCAGAAAAATTGACATTGCAAAAAAAATGCTTATAAAAATGGTTGACAGCCTGAACAATATTGACAATATTGAAATGGCATTGCGCATGTACGGCAACAGAAGCAAGGTTCCGCCGCAAGATTGCAACGATACGCATTTAGAAGTTCCTTTCGGAAAAAACAATGCAGCGCAAATAAAGACAAAATTAATGAATACCATACCCAAAGGAACAACGCCCATTGCGCGTTCTTTGGAGGAAGCCAGCGATGATTTTCCGCCTTGCTACAACTGCAAAAACATTATTATACTCATTACGGACGGAAAAGAAGAATGCAAAGGCGACCCCTGCAAAATTGCCCTGATACTTCAAGACAAAGGAATAACATTAAAACCTTTCATTATCGGTATAGGCTTAGATGTTGAGTTCAAAAAATCCTTTGAATGTGTCGGGAATTTTTACAATGCCGACAATGAAAAACAGTTTTCGGAAATTATGCAAAAAGTCGTCAATAAATCACTTTACGGAACTTCTGCCGAAATAGATTTATTAGACATAAAAGGAAAGCCTACGGAAACCGATGTTACCGTATCTCTTTTCAATCAAGAAACCGGCAAACATTTCAAAAGTTTTGTTCATACGTTAAATTATAAAGGCAATCCGGATACTCTTGTGCTTCCTGCCGACGTAAAATATAAAATGACCGTACACACAATTCCGCCGGTAGTAAAAAAAGACATTATTATTGAAGAAGGCAGGCATAATATCATCAAGGCAAAAACACCGCAGGGCAAGCTTAATATTATTCAAGAAAACGGTTTGGAATTAAAAGGCGTAAAATGTATTGTGCGAAAACACGGAAAAACCGAGACCCTGCATGTGCAAAACATTTTTGAACCCGTAAAATACCTCACAGGTTTGTACGATTTGGAAGTTTTATGCAAGCCGAGGTTATATTTCAATAAAGTAAAAGTGTCGCCAAAGAAAGTTACAACCATAAAAATAGAGCAACCCGGCTTAGCCAATATATTTTTACCCTCAAAAGGATACGGCGGAATTTACAGGATAGAAAATAATAAGGTAAAACTGATTGAAAATCTTGACCAAATAACGAAAAAAAATGTTTATTTGCAACCCGGACATTACATGGCGGTTCATCGTCCCGGAAGCGTAAAAACAACAGCCCTTTCCAAAGAAAGGCATTTCATTATTAAATCCGGACGTTCGGTAAATGTCAGCTTAAAATAATTATTAAGTAAAGAAAAAATGAAGAAAAAAAACAGACTAATATTAATCATTATTATCCTAATTTTCCTTATTGCCGGAATTTTATTTTTCTTGTTTTCAAACAAAAAAGAAAACATGACTTCCGAACTCTTTACCGTAGAGGATACTTCCGCCCTTGCAAAAATCCTTATTACAAAAGACACGCTGCAAGTGCGCTTGACCAAAAACAAAAAAAACGGAATATGGACGGTAAACGATAAATACCCGGCAAATAAAAAAGCCGTCAAAAGATTATACCAAGCACTTACGGAAGCAAAAATCAACAAACCCGTAGAAAAATCAGCCCTTGATTCTGTGCTGCGCATACTGAAAAATAGGTCTGAAAAAGTAAGCATCTTTGGCGCAAAGAACAAACTTATTAAAACGCTGTACATAAGCAATTCCGACAAAAACATCGGCGGAACCTACATGCTGAATGCCTCAAACAATACGCCCTTTATCGTAAACATTCCGGGCTTGGACAATAATCTCGGTTATCGTTTTAGTACCCAATCTTCCTATTGGATGAAACGTATTATTTTCTCATACAGTCCGCGTGAGATTAAAGAAATTTCCTTACACTATCCCGATAAAAAAGAGCAGTCTTTTAAACTAATAATTTCCGATAATGCGGCACAACTGTTTAAGACAAACAAACAAAATATTCCCGATATTAACATGCAAAAAACCGGTGCCTATCTCTCCTACTTTATGAACGTGTATTTTTCAAAAGAAGCACCCAAAGACAAACTGTTAAAGCAAAAACTCTTACAGGGCAAGGCTTTTGCAGAGTTAAAAGTAGAAGACATACACCAACAATCAAAAGCCGTGAAGCTGTATAAGATACCGAACAAAAACACAAAAAGCGGCTACGACTTAAATAATTTATATGCGCTTATTAACGATACAAATCTTGTAATTGTAAAATATACAGAATTCGATTTAATTTTAAAAGATATTAACTATTTTATACATTGAAACACAAACAATATGATACGTTCTATGACCGGCTACGGCAAACAATCCATCACACTCAAAGATAAAACCATCAGTATTGAAATCAAGTCTTTGAACAGCAAAAATTTGAACATTCAAACAAGGCTTCCGGAACTGTACAGTCATAAAGATTTAGAAATAAGGAATATCCTGTCGCAAGAATTAATCGGCGGAAAAATCAGTTTTCTACTCAGCATTGAAAATCATAAAAATACCCATGCCGTTTTAGACCATGAAAAAATTGCTTTATACTACAAAGAACTGGTGGAAATTGCCGAAAAAAACAAAATAAACCCGGCAAACGAAAACCTCCTGCAATCGGTATTGCAATTACCGGACATTACAAAAAAGGAAGAAGAAGTTGAAAACCCGGAAGAATGGCAACAAATACTGAACCTGCTGAAAGAGACCATTAAAGAAATACAAAATTTCAGAATACAAGAAGGCGAAAATGCCGAAAAAGACCTTATAAAAAACATTCAACACATCGAGCATCTAATTCCGGAAATTGAAAGCTATGAAGCAGAACGCATAGACCTTGTTAAAGAACGTCTGGAAATAAAATTAAAAGAATATCTTGGCGGAAATACGCAAAATACCGAACGCTTTGAGCAGGAAATCATTTATTTTTTGGATAAATTTGATATTAACGAAGAAAAAATTCGTTTAAAAAATCATTGCGACTATTTCATTGAAACCATGCACACAAACGAAGTTTCCGGAAACAAATTAGGATTTATTGCCCAAGAAATAGGCAGGGAAATAAACACCCTCGGCTCAAAAGCCAACCACACGGAAATACAAAAAATCGTTATCAATATGAAAGACTATTTGGGAAAAATAAAAGAGCAAAGTTTAAATATTTTATAGGCACACAATGAATGATAAATTATGAAATAAAAAATAAAAACAATGCAATGATAAAAAATAATTTATAATTCAATTAGACATGAAAAAGCTATACACAATCATTCTTGCCGCACTTTTAATTACGGCATCCTGCTATACGCAAAAACCGCGACGGACAAAAACAAATGCCTCCAAATACAATCCGGCAAGTTTTGTATTACACCCTCAATTTAAACTTTTTCACGAATCCGACACATACTCAAAGCTCTATTTTAAACTCTTCACAAAAGAACTCTTGTATAGCAGAGCCAATGAAAAAAGAGAGCACCAAGCCCGCATAAAAATAAAATATCAAATTCTTGAATCTTTAAGAAACCACAACATATTAGACAGTGCCCAAAGCACAATAACCGTAAAACATACAGAAAACCAAACAAGCATAATCAGTTTTCTCAAATTAAAAAGATATGATTTGCCGCATTACATCATAAATATAAAAATCATTGATTTATATGCAAATAAAAAAAGTCATTCCTTTGTCCGAGTAGATAATACCAAAAACAACAACGAACAAAACTATTTAAGTTTAAAAAGTCGAAACAAAAAACCTATTTTCACCGAATACTTTCAACTGAATGACCCGCTAACAATTCGATATAAAAATCCTGCCGTAAAAAAGTTTACGATAAGTCATTTTAACAGCGACTTTCCGGAAGCGGACAAACCCTCAAACACCACACAAACAAATATTTCCACACTAAGCAGAGTATCAAGCAAAACCGTGCAAGCCGAAAAAGGCGAAATTATATTTAAAGAAAATAAAAAGGGCATATACCTCATAAAAGCCGATACAATGAAACAAAAGGGCATGCTGAAAGTTAATTTTGACAACAGCTATCCGCTTATTACCAAATCGCAGGACTTAATTGAGGCTACGAAATATTTGCTTACGGATGAAGAATACGCCCGAATGAAACAATCCGACAACAAAAAACTAAGCATTGATAATTTTTGGCTGCAAGCAACACAAAATAAAGAGCGTGCCCGCGAAATACTGAAAATATGGTATAACCGCGCAAGCTATTCAAATTATTTCTTCACCTCTTATAAAGAAGGTTGGAAAACTGACCGAGGCATGATTTACATGGTTTACGGACCACCCGACGACATCAATAATTTTGACGATGCCGAAAAATGGATATACCTTAATACGAAAGAAGACAAGAAATTGGAATTTATTTTTGTTATTCCGGAGCAAACAATCTCCGGCAATGATTTTGTGCTCCTCCGCAAAACCGACTACCTCAACTCATGGAACCGCGCCATAAAGTCGTGGCGTGCGGGCACAGTGTACCGCTATTGAACCCTCTTTGCTCAACCGATGAAACCCGTAAAAAAAATAAGCGCCGATAACTCCCCGACCCTCTACCTGCCGGAATTAGATGAACATTACCATTCCGTGTACGGTGCAAAAAGCGAATCCGAACATGTTTTTATCCGTGCCGGTTTAAAGCAAATCCATAAACCGAACATAAAAATTTTAGAAATCGGTTTCGGAACCGGGCTGAATGCTCTTTTAAGCTATTTAACCGCTCGTTCCGATAAAATAAAACTCTGCTATACCGGCATTGAAAAATACCCGCTTAGCCCTGACATCATTGAAGATTTGCTGACAGAGGATATTCCCGAAAAAGAACTTTTCAGACAACTTCACGAAAGTCCCTTTGACGCAAAAAACACACTGTCGGATTTTTTCAGCTTAACAAAAATAAAAACGGATTTAAAAGATTTTAAGCCAAGCAAAATCTATGATTTAATTTATTTTGATGCTTTTGCTCCCGACAAACAACCCGAATTATGGACGACAGAAATATTCAAACGTCTTTTTAAGGCTTGCGAAAAAGGCGGAATTTTGGTAACATACTCGGCAAAAGGTTCCGTAAAACAAGCACTGCGAGATGCGGGTTTCTTCGTAAAACGACTTCCCGGACCGCAAGGAAAACGGCATATGGTACAAGCTATAAAGCAATAATTTTACCTTATATTTGCACTGTTTTACTTGAAAAAATTAACTTTGCAAAATCGAACAAACATAAAAATTTTAAACCGAATATTTTAAACTCAAAAAATGGTCGCACATATTATTTTTATCGCAGTAACATTCATTTCAATCGGAATTTTAGCATGGAGTTTTTCGAGAATTTTTCGCATTATAAAAATGCTTAAAAAGCCCTACTCTATTTCAAATGTCGGTGAACGACTGAAAAATACGCTCAAAATAGCACTCGGACAAAGCAAAATTATGCGTTTCCCCATTGTCGGCTTTATGCACTCGCTTGTTTTCTGGGGATTTTTGCTGATAACCGCAGGTTCTGCCGAAATGATAATAGACGGACTAATCGGCACCCCCTTTGACCACAATCTTGAAAACGACCGCATTTTCTCTTTTCTCGGCATTCTATACAACATAGTCATTGCCGGCGGCGATATTTTTGCATGGATAATTTTAGGCTTGATAATTGCCTTTTTAATCCGGCGAAACATAATGCACATCAAGCGTTTTACCGGAAAAGAAATGCGCCATAAAGACCATAAAGACGCAAGTATTGCCTTGTTTCTGATTTTATTTTTAATGGTCAGCCTTATTCTGATGAATGCTTCCTATACCGTTCATGCAGCAAGCTATGCAAAAGGCGCCTACCCGCTTTCATCGCTCATTAGTTCAATCATTCCGCATCAATATGCACACACGATTGAATTAGTTATGTGGTGGACACACATTCTGTTAATCTTTTTCTTTGCAAACTACCTGCCCTATTCAAAACATTTTCATGTATTTATGTCTATTCCCAACGTATATTTTGCGCGCACGGAACCCCTTACGAAAATGAACGAAATGGAAACAGTTACCAAAGAAGTTGCTTTAATGCTGAACCCCGATGCCCCGATGCCCGAAGATACGGAAGAAGAACCGGAACGCTTCGGAATGAAAGACATAGAAGACGGCACTTGGAAAAACTACATCGATTCGCTTGCCTGTACGCAATGCGGAAGATGCACCTCGGTATGCCCGGCAAACCAAACCGGAAAAAGCCTTTCGCCGCGTAAAGTCGTATTAGACTATCGCCGAAGAACCGAAGAAAAAATGAAGGGATTGCTGAAAGAAGGAAAAGCATATCAAGACGGCAAATCACTTTATCCGGACTATGTTTCCTATGAAGAACTCTGGGCATGCACCACTTGCAACGCCTGTGCGCAAGAATGCCCGGTAAGCATTGACCACCCGTCCATGATTTTAGAAATGAGACGTTATATTTTCTTGGAAGAATCAAAAGCACCTGCTTTAATCAACTCAATGTCAACCAATATTGAAAATAACGGTGCACCGTGGAAATATTCTGCCGCCGACCGTTTTAATTGGGCAAACGACATCAGTATCCAAATAAACGGAGAACAGAAAAAAGTGAAAGTTCCTTTAATGGCAGATGTATTCAGCGAAGAAAAACAACCGGAATACCTCTTTTGGGTAGGAAGTGCCGGAAGTTATGACGAAGGCGGAATGGAAATATCCCAAAATTTTGCAAAAATTTTAGCCTTTGCCGATGTTGATTATGCTTGTCTCGGCACCGAAGAAACCGACTCCGGCGATAATGCCAAACGTGCGGGAAACGAGTTTCTCTTCCAAATGCAAGCAATGATGAATATCGAAACACTAAATGCCTATAAAGTCAAAAAAATAATTACTTGCGACCCGCATGACTACAATACGCTTAAAAACGAATATTGCGATTTAGGCGGAAAATATGAAGTCATACATCACACGCAATTTATCAAACAACTTATTGAAAGCGGAAAAATAAAACCCGACCCCGCTATTTTCTCAAATACCACCTTTAGTTTCCATGACCCCTGCTATCTCGGCAGAGGAAACGGCGAATACGAAGCACCCCGATTTGCCCTTAAAGAAACAGGCAAATTTACAGAAGCTCCAAGAACAAAAAGCCGTTCATTATGCTGCGGTGCCGGCGGAACACAAATGTTTAAAGAAGCCGAAAAAGGAAATCAAGAAGTATATGAAATGCGTACGGAAGACATGCTGGAAACCGAATGTAATTTTATAGCAACCGCTTGTCCCATGTGCAAAACAATGCTGACAGACGGTATTAAAATGAAAAATAAAGAAAGCGATATTCAAGTCGCAGACATTGCCGAAATAATCGTAAAAAGTTTGAACATATAGGGCAAAAAAGGCTGTAATCAGCCTATCTTTGCCCTATATAGAAAGTCTCGAAATTTCATCTAACTAAATTTTTAAGTTATTAATGTACTGCGATTTAATGTTTTTAAGGAAAATCAATCTCCCTACACCCTCTTCACCAAGAGGGAATTTGCAATTTGCCAAAAATCATGAAAATCGTCAAAAGTTAGCTATTTGGCTTTACTTTTGCAAAAGTCTCGAAATGGGGGTTAAGCACTAAAATACAAACCCTAAAAGTAAAATGAATACGAAAACCCTTGATTGGACTAAAATAAGATTGCTGCTTTTTTCGCTTCTGTTATTATTGGGTATTTTTCTTCTTGTAAAACCTGAAAAAAATCCGATTTCAAGCATCGAAAAAGGCAATGTTTCCGTAACAGTGATACAAATAAAAGACAAATCTGCACTAAATATCGAAAAAATCTTGGGTGCCATCCTAATTTTATCGGCTGTTTTTGCTTACTATTCCATATTCAAAACACAAGCAACCCGGACAAAAAACAGAAGAACAGAACTGACCCCGCAAGAAAAAAACATTTGTCGTTTCATTAAAGAAGGATACAGCAATAAAGAAATAGCCGCAAAATTGAATGTAAGTGTCAGCACAATAAAAACACATATCAACAATATTTATAAAAAAGAAGGCATTTCTTCAAGAAAAGAATTAATTGATAATCAAGAACAAAAAGAGGCTTAGTCCCAAAATCCACCCCCAAAAATTTGCTTGAATAAACAGCCGAAAATAGTTTTGTGTTCAAATTCAATAAATGAAAAAGAACATGAAGTACATTTCAACATTAATTTTAGCATTATTCATTGCTCAATTTGCTTTTTCTCAAAACCAAGAAAAATGCGCGAAAATAGCAGAAACAGTTTTTGAAGCCATTATTCAAAAAGATTTTGAAACCATCAAGCCGTATTTGACAAAAGATTTTACGATAGGCGGTCAGCAAACACCCATTGCCGAAATGGTTTTAAAACAGCTGATAAATCAATTGGATTTACAAAAATACACAGCAACAAACACAACAAGCAATGCAAGCGGTTTGACCTTGAATTACGATGTTGAATATAAAGGTTTAACTGCAAAAAAAGCTTTGTTTGTATTTAATGCCGACAACAAGATTGAAAAATTGGAACTCTTAAAAATAGAAGTTAAGAACTTAAAACGCGATGATGTTTCCATACAATATAATCCGGCGAAGCTCATTGAAATACCATTTATTGAAATGGGCAAATTAATTGTTGTAGAGGCTAAAATCAACGGAACTAAAAGAAATTTTATTTTAGACAGCGGCTCCCCCACAACCATTATTAATTCTAAATATGCAAATAAAAAAGATGTAAAAAGCATAAGCACCGCAAAAGGAGCAACCGGGAACAACATTTCGGGAATGGATATTCAAAAATACAGCATCGATTTTTACGGTATAAAAACCAATGCGCAAAAAGCCTTAGTTGCAGACATTTCCGGCTTGGAGAAAGACAGCATGAAAATTTACGGATTGATTGGATATGATTTTATCAAAGAATACGATGTTTTGTTTGATTACAAAGAGAAAATCATAAAATTAATTAAGCCGAGCTATTTTGAAACATATAAAAAAGAACGGTTAAAGCAGCATTCCATAAAAACAATTCCCTTAATTTTAAGAGGACATATTCCGATTATCACTGCCGAGATAGCAAAGAAAAAATACCGTATGGGAATCGATTGCGGAGCTACGGTAAATACTTTGGATAAAAAGTATTATCTCGATATTAAAGCCTATTTGAGAAAAGAAGAAGTCGATTCCTTAACAGGAATATCAAAAGAGAAGAAAATCATAAAAACAGCAGTCCTAAAAAAACTGTATATCGACAAAACTCTATACAAAAGAACAAATCTGGCACTCATGGATATGGCTCATTTGAATAAAAATGCAAAAATTACGATTGACGGACTTTTAGGCTATGAATTTTTGTCGAAACAAGGCACTTTGTTGAGTTATAAACGCAAAGAAATACTGCTTATACGATAAATACAAATGATCCGCATTAAGGCTCAAAATCAAGGTACAATAAATATTTTTTGCGCATTTTCTTATAAAGCTCTAAATCTTTTTGCCAGGACTTACGAATATTTTCTTCCGACATGCCGGACATAATCTGACCAGACAAAGTCTCATTCCCGGCAAGCAAATTAAACCATCTTTTGCGCGAAATAAACTGCTCTTTATTCGGAAATTTATTATAAAAATCAATTAAATATGCTAAGGTAAAAGTCCTATCACAAGAATTACGCAAATCAAGCCCGTAACATTTTTTTCCTTCTTGAATCGGGTTCATTTGCATACCGGGAATATCTTTTGGGGTAAAATTAAAATCTCCGAAAGACTTGTCCGGGTATCCCACAACTTGAAACGGCAAATTCGTACCTCGACCAACGCTGACCGGTGTTGCCTCAAAAAAACACAAAGAGGGGTATAATTGTATCGAGCAATCATTCGGCAAATTGGGTGAGGGCTTTACCGGCAAAGAAAACCTGTCGGAATGCGTATAGTTTTTTGCTTTAATTACGGTAATATCACATTGCAAACCCTTGTTTAACCATTTTTCGCCGTTTATCATTAAAGCTAATTCGCCTATGGTTAAACCATGCACAATGGGTATTGGGTGCATGCCTACAAACGATTTAAATTTTGGTTTCAGCACCGGTCCGTCAATATAATACCCCAAAGGATTGGGGCGGTCAAGGATAATCACTTTCTTCCCGTTTTCCGCACAGGCTTCCATTAATAAATGCATGCTGCTGATATATGTATAAAAACGTACACCTACATCTTGTACATCAAAAATAACAATATCAACATCCCTGAGTTGTTCCGCTTTGGGTTTTCTGTTTTTTCCGTACATGGGCACAATTGGCACATGCGTTTTTTCATCAGTATCCGCCGAAAAATGTTCGCCTCTGTCAACAGTTCCTTTATAGCCGTGCTCCAAAGCAAATATCTTTACTAGACATACATTTTTTGAACGCAAAAAGTCGGGCAAAGCAAGCGTATCGACAAGAGAAGTTTGGTTGGCAACGACGGCAATTCTTTTGCCGGACAGCAAAGGCAAATATTCATTAAATTGCATATTGCCCAATTCCACAACAGCTTTCGCGGGGGTCTTATTTTCGGGAATAGCAGGCATTTCTTCGGGCGTACTTGTTGTGTCTGCAACAGAGCTAAGCGTATCCGAAGCAATCTCATCCTCATTTTTGCTAAGCCTTTTTTGCAACTTTGTATTACAAGCAAAAAAAAGAATACTCAAAAAAAGTACATATACGATTGTTTCCTTGGTCATTTCTATGAAGCCTTGTATTAAAATTCGGCTAAAAGTTCGTGGAATTTTTCATTTGGAGTAATGGGGTCTCCGTTTAAACGATATTCGGGTTTTAAACCTTCGACAAAATACATATCGATTTCACCTTTGTTTTTTGCCGGAATTTTACCTCTGTAAGTACATACAAAAAAGTCTTTTATATACTCATAGGTTGCTCCGGAAATATTTATTTTGCCCACTTCGCCGGCAGTTTCTAATCTGCTTGCGGTATTTACGGCATCGCCCCAAATATCATACGCAAACTTTTTGGAGCCAATGACACCGGCAACAACTTTGCCGGTATGTATGCCCAAGCGAAGCTCCCAAACCGTATGGTTTTTAGATTTACGAATCTTGTTGTATTCTTTCATAAAACGCTGAATCTCCATTGCCGCAATAACAATATCGATAGGATTACTTTTATTTCTTAAAGGCAAGCCGCCTACACACATATAGGCATCTCCGATTGTTTTAATTTTCTCGATAAAATGCTGTTCTGTAATTTCGTCAAATTTCTTAAAATAAACGCTTAACTCTTTAATAATTTCTTCCGGTTCAAGTTCTGACGATATTTTCGTAAAGTCTTTAAAATCGGTAAACATAATGGTTACCATTCTGTATTTTTTAGCTTTAACTTCACCCTTGTTTTTTAATTGTTCGGCAATCTCAAAAGGAAGTATGTTTTGCAGCAATTCATCTGTTTTTGCTTTTTCCGCAGCTAATTGAGCGTTCTTTTTTTCCAGTTCGCTGGATTGTGCCGCAAGGTCTTTTGCCTGTCCGGATATGCCTTCAATCAATTTAAATAAAGCAAGCAAAGATTTTACGCGCACGGTAAGCTCTAATTTATCAAAAGGTATTTTTAAGAAATCTCCGGTGCCGTAAAGAACCGCTCTTTCAATATCTCTGTTACTGCTTGACATAACCAAAACAGGGATATTCATCGTAAGTTCAAATTGTTTAAGCTCCCACAGCAAATCTAAGCCTTTTGAGTCTTCCCCATAATCAATATCAAGCAAAATAATATCGGGCTTTTGAGCTTCAATAATATCATACACTTCGCCGGAAATGGGCGAAGATATAATTGTATAGGCTTGCGCCTCATCCTTAAAACTATGGCTGATAATATCTCGTATCTTTTCACTGTCTGAAACGGTAAGAATAATATATTCGGAAGAATCGTACATTTTTTATCAGTTTTTTATATTCATTTATAAAAACGCTCTAATTTAAAAATTTTTAATTAAACAGTATCTTTATTAACAAAAAAATTAATAATACCGTATTATATAACTTTTAATATTTGACATAATAATTGTAATCATTGGGTTCTTAAGTTCTTTAAAATGTGAAGTTCTCGAGGATATTTTTTGTTCTTTTTGCTCAAAATGTCTTTGAATACGCATAGGAGCATTTATATTTCTTGAAACAGCTAAGTTGCTGCTTTTTTCATCTTTCTCAAACTGCTTTGCCGCTTCTTCCACAATTTTGGATATATTCTCAAATACTTTAAGTAAGGACAGCAAAGATTTCACTCTGATGTTCACTTCTTTTTTATCAAAAGGCTTTTTAATAAAATCTGCCGCCCCCAAGATTACGGATTTCTCGATATCTTCAATATTATCCGACAAAACCAAATAAGGCGGAACTTCATCTCTATCAAAAGGCGATAAATAGGTTAAAATATCAAAAGCTTCGGCATGATTGGCATGGTCAATATCAATCAACATTATATCCGGTTTTTGCGTATAGATTATATCAAGAACTCGGCTTGAAACATTTGTTAATACAAAAGCAAAAGAAACAGTTTCGTCTTTAAAACTATTTTCGATGCCTTCCCTTACTGTTTCATTATCGGAAACAATAAGAATCGTAAAACTTAGAATATTACTCATACGTTTTTTTCAATGTTTTATAATAGCTTAAATATAATTGCCATAAAACCGAAATTTACAATGCAATTTATATATTTGCCTTTTGAACGGATAAAAATATAAAAAATCTTATGATAAATAAAGAAATTGCAGAAAATTTATTTGAACGCACAGATGCGTTGAGGGGGTATCTTTGACATTGAACAAAAGAAAAAAGAAGTTGAAGAAAAAGAAAAAATAACACAAAAGCCTGATTTTTGGGATAAACCAAAAGATGCAGAAGCCAAGTTAAAAGAGATTTCTCGAATTAAATCTTGGATATCAGATTATGAAAAACTTGTTGCATTAACTGAAGATTTAGAAGTTATTTTAGAGTTTTTTGAATCGGGAGAGGCAAACGAACAAGAATTGGACAAAGCATATCACAAAGCCGCAGATGCGCTTGAAGCCTTGGAACTTCGTAATATGCTGCGAAACGAAGAAGATTCCTTTAATGCCATTCTTAAAATTAATCCGGGTGCCGGCGGTACCGAAAGCACCGATTGGGCAGAAATGTTAATGCGCATGTATATTCGTTGGGGGGAAAGGAATAATTATAAGGTAAAGCAATTATATCATCAGCCGGGCGACGAAGCCGGAATTAAAAGCGTAACTTTGGAGTTTGAGGGAGAGGATGCTTACGGATATCTGAAAAGTGAAAACGGGGTGCACCGTTTGGTCAGACTTTCGCCTTTTGATTCGAGCAATCGAAGACACACCTCATTTGCCTCGGTATTTGTTTCGCCGGCAGTGGATGATTCAATTGAAATTCAAATTAACCCTGCCGACATTACTTGGGAAACTTTCCGCTCAGGCGGTGCCGGCGGACAAGGCGTTAATAAGCTGGAAACCGGCGTAAGAGTAAGACATAAACCAACCGGAATTGCCGTTGAAAATACCGAATCTCGTTCGCAACTTACAAATAAAGAAAATGCACTGCGAATTTTAAAATCGCATTTATATGAAATAGAACTTCGCAAAAGACAGGAGAAGCAAGCGGAAATTGAAGGAAATAAAATGAAAATTGAGTGGGGTTCGCAAATAAGAAATTATGTAATGCACCCCTACAAACTAGTGAAAGATAACAGAACGGGCTTTGAAACTTCGGATGTTCAGGCTGTTATGGACGGCGATATAGGGCAGTTTATTAAAGCCTATCTAATGGAATTCGGAAAATACTAAAAAACGCTGTGTATCTGACAGTTTAATCATGAGTCGGCTTTTGGTTCTTAGCCCTTGGCTTTTAGCAAATAATCAAAACTCAAGGGCTAAAACCGGTTCACATACCCGATATGCACTTTAGAGTCCGAAAACCGTAAGGCTTCCCCTTTTACGCTTCCAATGGCATAACTGATTGAAAAAATACCCGCCTTGGTGCTTATATTTGTTCCGAAACCAAAACCAAAAGGAACGGAGATTTTATCCGTATCAAAATAGGCATTCATTAAAGCAGCATTAAAAAACACAAAAGCATTTGAATTTTGCTCGTATAAATAACGTTGTTCAAGTGTAAAAACAGCATACATCGGTGTTTGAAAACGATTTTCATCAAATCCTCGCAAAGAAGAAAATCCGCCCAGGTCAAACAATTCGTTGCGAAAAAAATCAACGGATGAAAAGGCATATTTTGCCTTGGAAGCCAATTTTAAAACCAAAGGTCGATATATCGGAAGATAATATTCCGCAAGCATATTTGCCTCGTAATATGCTTTCTTACCGGAAGTCAAATTTCGCTTACCTCCGGCAAAGCCGGTCTCAAAGAACCAACCTGTCGAGGGATTAGGCGCATAGTCTGTTTGCATACTTCGATACGAAATTCCGAAGAGTATTATCTTTGATTTCTTAAAGATGCTTGTATCTATATATTCTTTCGACAAAAGCAAAGACTGTTTATGTTCGACAAAAAAAGAAACGAGGTCATTATTTTTAAAATTAAAATCCACTTGTCCTTTTTCGGAAATCTTCAAAAGGCTGGTATCTCGTTTGTCAATATCCAATTCTAAACCTAAAGAAAAAGGGCTTCTAAACACATACGGAAAATGAAAACCCGCATTTAATTTTTGTGATAATTTTGCCGAATGCGACCATTTCAAAAAAAAGGTTTCGCCTTTTCCGAAATTGTTCACTAAATTCAAATCGACATTACCGGTAAAAAGCAATTTATTATCATTATTTTTATCGGGAACAAAACCGACAATTCCGCTGATTAAATTTGCTTTTTTCGCATCAAGATACAAATATACGTCTGCATTATGATTATAAAAATCAAGTTCCGGTGAGCGTATTTCGCGGATAAACTGCAAGGATTTTATTTTATGTGCAATCGCCTGAACTCTTGCTTCATCATAAGCATCGCCCTTGTAAACAGACAAATATCTCCGCAAAAAATATTCTGATATTTTAGCGCCGCCCTTAACAAACAACTCGTTAAAACGATATAAATTATTCTTTTGCAGCTTCAATTTTACATCAATCAAAGCCTTATCAAAAAAAATATCTTGCGGTATTAATGCCGCAAAAGGATAGCCCGAATTTTCGTAGTGTATAATAATATTATCATAACGCAAAGCTAATTCGGCAAAACCGACAGATTTTTTTTTTCGCTTATGCAATTCGGATATCGCATACTTTCTTTGCAACTCAGGCGACAAGCCTTCCACAGACATTTTTCTTATTTGATATTGCGCCCCGACAAACAAATAGGCTTTCGCCTTTGCGCTGTCAAAAACAACACTGTCAAAAGAAGCTGCGGCATATCCTTTGGAAAGTAATTTCAAACGCATTTTTTCCAGTTCCAAAAAAATGAGCGAGGAGTCCGCATAGTTCTTTCTGAAAGTATTTTTTTTAAAGATTTTTTTCACGGCATCATTCTCGGAATATAATTCCAATCGATAGTGCTGTGCCTCTGCCCTATTGAGCACATGAAAAAAAAGGAACAAAATAATTGTTCCCCTTATAAAAAATTTATAATATAAGAAATCAATCAATTTCACTTATCATTTTATCAATCTCATCTTTAAATGCCAAAGATGCGGTATAATCTTCAACGTTTTCTCGCTCTTTATATTTTTCGTTCAACTGATTTAATTGATTCACATATTCAACTTTTAATTCAAATTCTTTTTCCAGTTCGTCAAAAGCAGCTGTATCTCTACTTGCATTAACATACTCCTTATCAGCACCGTCAAGTTCTTTAATCCGTTCTTCATGTTTTTGCACTTTATCCTTTGCAAGTTGTTCTTTTTTCACTTCATCAAGCTTCTGTTTCACATCTTGATATTTTTTTACTAAGGTATCGTACAGTTGCAACTTAGAATCACGCAATTTAATTTGCGTCAAATAAGCATTTACGATTTTATCGCATTTTTCGGCATCTTCGGCACTTATTTTACCTTCGTTTTCTGCTTTAATTTGTGCATATTTTTCAAGTGCGTCCTCTTTATATTTGTCTCTGTAATATGTTAAGTTTCCATTCGGAAACACTTCGGCATAAGTTTCCACGATAATTTCCGCTGCCCAACCTTTAATTTTTTCTATTTCTTTTTGTGCGGCAAGTTTATCGTTTTCGGCATTGCTTAATGCCGCATTTATTTTCAATTCCAACTCACTCCCTTTTTCTTGCGGATTATGAAGTCGTTTTTTACTTTTTTCAAAAAATTTCCAAGCCATTTTTTTATTTTAATTTTAAATGATAAAATTACAACAAGCTCTGTTATTTTGCAAATATTTATCCCGATTTATTATTTGGCACTGATAACCACGAAATAGCATCAAAGATAATAATGCGTCATAACCAAAAAGAGGCATCGATTTGATGCCTCTTTTTGGTTATGACTGCAATAGTCTTCACTTTAATACTTTATAATCTCAAACTCCGTACGTCTGTTGAGTTGGTGTTCTGCTTCCGAACAAGAAGATTTTTCATCACCTTCACAAGCACAGCCGTTGGTCAAACGAGATTCACCGTAGCCTTTGCCGTAAATTCGTTCCGGATTACTGATTCGTGCTTTGATATATTTTGCAGAAGATTTTGCACGTCTGTCCGAAAGCGCAATATTATACGCTTTGGAACCGCGGCAATCCGTATGCGAACTCAATTCGATTACAATCGTAGGATATTTCTGCATAATAGCCACAACTTCATCTAATTTCTCCGAAGCATCCGTTCTGATATTCGATTTGTCGAAATCAAAATAAATAATCGGCAACTCTATTTTAGGATCAACTGCGACAGCCTCACCTGCTTTACGCATTTGAACGTGAACTTCAATTTGACCCTCTTTGTTCAATGTTTGTTTGAATGTATGCGTATTCGGCAAATATCCCTCACGCGTCAATGCAAAGCTATAGTCCAAAACGTCATTTAATTTTTTATCCGACAGGCTTATTAAATAACGACCTTCGCTCGGAACAGAGAAATTTTCGCTGCTGTTTTTCACATGATCGGTCATAACAACCGCAGGATCTAAAGGTAAGCCCGTTTCGGCATCTGTTACCACCAACAACAAGGATGATTTCGGAATCGTTTTCAGGAGTAAATCGGCATAAACAATTTCTTCCTCGCCCGATGTATTGGTCGAAACATTGCCTTTCGTATAATCCGTTTTTGTGCCGCTTAAGGAATATTTTTTATCCGGCTCAACGGTAAACTTATACTTTCCCGTTTCATCGGTTATGACACTGCTCAAAGTATTTCCGTCCGCATCCAAAAGCAAAACTTCTACATTCGCCAAGACAACACCGTTTTCGTCATGCGCTTTGCCGGCAATGTATTTGAACTTTTGAACTTTCAAAGGCTCCGATAATTTAAACGAATAAATATCGTCATCTCCGTTTCCGTCCTTACGGTTTGAAGAGAAAAATCCGCTTTGTTGCGCACTGTCCAAGATAAAAGCAAAGTCGTCGTAACTGCTGTTAATCGGAACGCCTAAATTTTCGGCTTTTCCTATTTTTCCGTTTGCTGTCGGAGACACAAATACATCCAAGCCGCCTAATCCGGGAAATCCGTTTGATGCAAAAAAGAGCAATCCGTCCGGGTGGATAAAGGGAAACATTTCATTGCCTTCCGTATTTACCGTTTCTCCCAAGTTTACGGGTTCTGTCCAGCTTCCTTCACCTTCTCGGGTAATCATGTACAAGTCGGTGCCGCCGTAACCGCCCGGCATGTCCGATACAAAATACATCGTATCCGCATTTTCCGTCAATGCCGCATGACCTACCGAATATTCGCTACTGTTAAAAGAAAAAGCTTGCGGTTCCGTCCATTTATCATTCTCAAATTTTGTGCTGAACAATTGAAGTTTTACAATGTCGTCTTCACTTTGTCCCGCATAATTATTACGCGTAAAAACCATATAATCGCCCGCTTTATTAAATGTTGCCGGACCTTCATGAAGTTTTTTGTTAATGTCTTTGCCTCTGAATTTAGACACTTTCTTTAAGTGATTGCTGCTGTCAACATCTGCCACGTAAATATCCAAATAAGGCAATTCATTCCAATTCCAAACACGTTTTATAATTTTTGCAGGTTTGGCACGGGAAGAAGCAAAAACAATTTTATCTTTAAAATAGCAAGTCCCGAAATCTTGTTGCTCCGAGTTTATTCTTGAATTTTCAACCGTAAAAATGCCTTTGTTTTCTTGCAATAACTTGTAAAATTGGGCATCGGCAACGCGCATTTGCGCTCTTCGGTCGCCTTTGTTCTGCTCATAAAATTTGGTCATCCATTCTTCTGCCTCTTCATATCGCTCGTTAATGGCAAGAACTGCCGCATAATTATATAAATCCTCCGATTCATGTTTATCGTCTTTGACCACTTGTTCCCAGTATTCCATGGATTTTAAGTAATCATTCAAATTATAGTAACTTATCGCCAATTTGCGATTAATGTCAATGTCCTTATCCTTAATGCGCTCATATTTTGCCACGGACTCTTTGTAAGAATAAGCTTTGTAATAGTCGTCTCCTTTTTCTTTCGTTTTTTGTGAAAAAACCGTGAAAGTGAAACTTAAAACCAATGTGAGTAATAATAATCGTTTCATATATATGCTATGTATTTAATTATAAAAATTGAACTGTTTTAATATTGTTTCTCAAAATAAACATTAAAAATATCGAGGTGAACGAACTTTCTTGTCTTCTTTAAAGATGAAATCGTATCGCAACATAATTTCATGGCTTCCTCCGTTATATTTTACCGTGGTGTTTGTATAAGACCAATCAAAGGAGTAGCCCACGGAGAACTGGTCGGTTATGTTAAAGCCGGCCAAAAGACCCAAGGCATCTCCGGTTCGGAACATAGCACCCAACCAAAATTTGTTATAGAAAATAAAGTTTGCCGTAATGTCCCCTTCTATTGGAGCACCATTGGTTACTTTCAAGAAACCCGTAGGTTTAAGCATGATATTCTCGCTTAGGTTAAATACTGCTCCGGCAATCAAAAAGTAATGTTTCTTTTCGCTGCCTAATTTAGTCGAGCCAAGAACTTCATTGGTTCTATAATCATTTTCCAACAACTTCGGTATCGACACACCCACATAATATCGGTGTGAAAAATAATACAATCCGAAACCGAAATTAGGTAAATATTTACTGTGTGCATTTTGGGCAAAAGCAGGATCGTTGCCTTCAATGGTTTTCAGTTTCTCCAAATCAATGTTCCGAACATTCAAGCCGCCTTTCAAGCCGAAAGACAACCATGATTTTTCGGTAACTTTTATTCTATACGAAAAATCCGCATAAAAGGACATAGTATTAGACGGGCCTATTTTATCATTTACCACCGATAAACCCAAGCCGGCATTTCTGCTCACAAAAGGTGTATGCAGCGTGAGGGTTTGCGTCATCGGAGCTCCCGGAAAACTGACCCATTGGGAACGATGCAAGCCCGTAATGGTCAAAGCATCTCGTGTCCCCGCATAAGCAGGATTGACCGCCAAGGTATTAAAAGCATAATGCGTAAACATCGCATCTTGTTGGGATTGGGCAGATAAACTACCTAATAAAACCGCAATGGTCAATATAAAACGATTAATTTTTTTTCTTCTCATGGAATATTGTTTTTCTGTTTTGTAATTACTCTTTTTGTTTATTCAAAAGTGAATTCCGGGAAATATCTGCCGAACTCTTCGTAAGTATCTCCCGGAATAAACCTGTTTTACTATTTTTTCAGATAGATATAACCTTTTTTAACGATAGACTTACCGTCTTTGTCCTTATAATCCAAAATATAGAAATAAGTACCTTCCGGCAATTTGTTGCCGCCGACAGTAATACCAAAGGTATTGCTTCCGTCCCAGTCATTCATATAACCGCTTGCTTCATAAACTTTATTTCCCCAGCGGTTAAAGATAAATAATTCATTATCCGGATATAATTCTAATCCTCTAATTACAAATTTATCATTTATTCCGTCTCCATTAGGAGAAAAACCGTCCGGTATAAAAATTTCCGATAAAATAATTTTCACAACGGTAGGATCATCTGTTGAGTTACCATCTCCGTTTGTATCATCATTTTCCGGATTTTCAATAATGTCTCCGTTTATATCCGTACCTGTATCAGAATCGTCAGTTACATCACCGGTATTTCCGGGTGAATCTCCTGTTCCTACGGCTGTATTAACCACTTGACCGGCTAAAACATCATCCGATGTTACGGTATGTTCTGCTGTTACGGTAGCAGATTCTCCGGGTAAAAGAACAACTATGGGACTTCCCGAAATACTACCTGCATCAGCGTTATCATCAGTTATATTAATATTAGATAATGTAACATCTCCGGTATTTTTAACAACAATGTTATAAGATATTACAGCACCCGCTTGCATAACATCAGGCAGAATTGCTGATTTTATAACAGACATTGAAGGATTAGTAGGAATAATATCCTCGGTTGCATCATCTGTTGTATTTCCGTCAGCATCGTCGCCGTCGTCACTTATGTCGCTTACATCTGTTCCGCCCGGTGATGTTCCGCTTGCAACTACACTGTTTCTTACGCCTCCGGCATCTACTGCCGATTGCTCTATTGTATAGCTTGCTGTATAAGTGGCAACTTCTCCAACTTGCAATGTTCCTTCCGGACTGCCCATATCAGAGCTTACAAAACTTGGTCCTGCCGTTAAACTTAACGGATTTCCGTTAGCATCTTCAAATGTATCGCTTATTGAAACATTTGTTAATGGAACATATCCGGTATTTTCTACGCTTATAGTATATGTTATTACATCATTTAAACTTGCATATCCATTACCGTCATTATCCGTAAGAACAGAAGTTTTGACAGCCTCAATTGAAGGAGTATTTGAGATTATATCTTCTGTCGGGTCATCTGTTGTATTTCCGTCAGAATCATCGCCGTCGTCACTTACATCACTTACATCTGTTCCGTCAGGTGATGTTCCGCTTGCAACTACACTGTTTCTTACACCTCCGGCATCTACTGCGGATTGTTCTATTGTATAAGTTGCCGTATAAGTTGCAGTTTCTCCAACTAATAGTGTACCTTCTGCGCTTCCCATATCTGCGCTGTCAAAACTCGGACCGGATGTTAAACTTAATGAATTTCCGTTAGCATCTTCAAATGTATCGCTTAATGAAACTCCGGTTAAGGTAACATTTCCGGTATTTTCTACGCTTATCGTATAAGTGATTACATCTCCGGCATTTGTATATCCATTTGAATCTGTATCAGCAATAACTGATGTTTTGGTTGCTTCTAAGCTCGGACTTTCATTAATCTCATCTACTGTCGGGTCATCCGTTGTATTTCCGTCAGTATCATCGCCGTCATCACTTGTATCATTTACATCTGTTCCGGCAGGCGACGTTCCGCTTGCAACAACACTGTTACTTACGCCTCCGGCATCTACTACCGCTTGCGTTATTGTATAAGTTGCCGTATAAGTAGCTGTTTCGCCAACTTTTAAGGTTCCTTCAGAAC
>PDWI01002173.1_pt1 | contig 29911 bp, 21 predicted proteins | sample 1430891 | NCBI WGS metagenome assembly PDWI01 (sample SAMN01162508, study PRJNA174530) | Oral metagenome, whole genome shotgun sequencing project. | biome: Marine environment; feature: Marine mammal; material: Swab sample of the gingival sulcus; isolation source: swab sample of gingival sulcus... | reverse complement strand
GAATAAAGTTACGGGGCAACCTTTATATCAAAATGAAATTCAAGTTGAAGGACATCCTTGGTATATGAATCAAAATTATGAACACAGAGACGCTGCTTTCGAAGAAATTTTACACTTTGTGCACGATAACGGAATAGGTGTAGATGGAGCAAATACATTACCGGGAGCATTACCTGCTTTTCAGACAGAAATAAGAGAGGCTCAAAAAAATGCGTTAGCTAAAAATTTATGGGGAATAGGTCAGTCTGAATGGATAAATGAATTGACAGCAGAAAATAGTTTGAGCCAAGAGTATTTAGCCTCTGTGGTAGATAGTTATTACGGACTTTGGGGAGCGTGGACAGAAAATTCAACACATGGAATGTGGGGAATGTATGTCGGAAAAACAAGAGCAGATATGCAGACAGATGACCCAATGGGATATGCCCTAATGACAAATAAATTTTTTCAGCCTTACTTAACTTATAATGCTCGTATAGATTCTAATTTAAATGGCAATTTTTCATTAAAATTTGATAATTCAAAGCCTTATACACATCATTCCAGATACTTAAAAGATATTACACTTTTAGGAAGCAATAATAATACGGTAACAGTTAATGAATTGGATAATAACATCACAGGTAATTCGGGAACTAATACTGTTATTTTTTCGGGAAAATCTACTGAATATACTATTAATACAAACAACGGTATTACTACAGTAACCGACAATACAAGCAATAGAGATGGAATGAATACTTTAACCAAAATTGAAAAATTACAGTTTACGGATAAAACAATAGATTTATAAAAAAATGACAAGCAGAACAGACTGCAAAAGCAATGATGGGATAAGAAATAAATTAATAAATTTAAAATAAAACTGTATCAAACAACTAAAAAGTTCTCTTCATTTTACCGATAGTACTATTAAAAATTCTAATTTAATTTACTTTTGTAAAAACAATTTTCCTTTAGATTTTGCAAGAGCATATTTTATTTTAACTTAGAGAACCACCGCTTTGCAGGTGTGATTTTTACTATACTAAAAAAAATGGAATAAAGATGTTATATAGTAGATTTAACTCACTAAAACTAAAGCTATCACTTCCTATAATTTTAGGGTCAGTAATTATAACTGTCGCACTTATAATTTTAATATATAATAGTAACATTACTCAAGTAGAAGAGAATGTTAATAAAGATTTTGCAAGCTTTGAAAAAATATTTGAAGATAAAGTTAAAGATAAACGTCACAATGCTTTAATGGCAATGAATATACTGCTGAATAATCAAGAAATAACAGATCTTTTTTATAATCATGAGCGAGAAAAATTAGCTAATTTATTACTTCCAATCTATGAAACTCAATTAAGGAAAAAATATGGAGTAGCACAATTTCAATTCCATAAACCTCCTGCAACATCTTTTTTAAGATTACATAAGCTATCTAAATTTGGAGATGATTTATCTTCATTTAGAGAAACAGTTATAAAAGCAAACGCTAATAAATCAGTAGTTGCGGGTATAGAAGTTGGTAGAGGCGGACTTGGATTAAGAATTGTAAAACCCATTAGCAAAAATGGCACTCATATTGGGACTGTTGAATTTGGTCTAGGAATTGAAAAGATATTAAGAACATTAAAAAATACATTAGATATAGATTATGCAATTGGTATAAAAGATGATGTGTTTAAGAAAGCAAGAAGATTTGATACCGAAGTTACTGATGTAATTAATGATAATATCATTTTTTATAGTTATTCGAATAATGAATTAAAAGAAAATATTGCAATACAAAGCTTAGAAAGAAAGATAAGCAAGTTTGAATTTAATAATAATAGTTATGCTTCATATGTTTTTCCGATAAAAGATTATTCACATAATAAGATCGGATATATTGCACTTTATAGAAACGTTACTAAAAGTATTGCTGCTTCTAACGCCTCAATTTTTAAGACATTGTTACTCATAGTTGTTATGTCTTCGTTTGTCACACTTATAATTCTATTTATAGTAAATAAATTTGTAATGAAACCCATTCAACATTTAAGTAAGGCGGCTATTGATTTTTCAAATGATAATGGTATAAACAATTTTGAATTTGATTCTACTGATGAATTGGGAAGATTATCTAAAAATTTAAGCAATATGGCAAATAAGATTAATTTGCAATTACAATATTTAGATAACCTACCTAATTTAGTTACAGTTTTAGATGAAGATTTAAAAATTCTATATGCTAATGAAGCTGTAGCTGATTTTATTGGTGTTTCTAAAGAAGATTGCTTAAACCAAAAATGGTCTGATCTCTTAAAATCGAAAGACTATCACTCAAAAGGTTGTGCTTGTATTTCGGCAATTGAAGGTGATCAACAAACATCAGGAGAAACTATTTCTTTTGCAGGCAACATAGAAAGACCACTTAAATACACAGGTATACCAATAAAAGATGAGAAACAAAAAATTATTGGTGTGCTTGTATCTGCTATGGAAATTACAGAAATAAAAGAAAAAGAACAATACTTAACCCGAAATGCAGAAAAGCTATTACAAGCTATGAACCGATTTGCAACGGGTGATTTAACAGTAAAAGTAACTCCGGAAATTGAAGATGATGATATTGGAACTTTGTTTAACGGTTTCAACAATTCTGTAACAAGAATTAGTAACCTTGTAAAAAAATTATTAGAAACAATTGAAGCAGTAGCGAGTGCCGGTGCTGAAATTTCAACCAGTTCTGACGAATTAGCATTGGGCTCAGAAAACCAATCATTACAAACTGCAGAGGTTGCAAGTGCAATTGAAGAAATGACTTCCACATTCATTGAGTCTACTAGAAATGTTGAAATTGTTGCCCAGTCAGCTGAAGAAGCAGGAGTAACAGCTAAAGATGGTGGAATTGTTATTGAAAATACTATTTCAGGAATTAATAATATTTCGAGCTCAGTAACCGAAGCTACTGCTACTGTTGAATTATTAGGTAATAGTAGTAAAAAAATTGGTAAAATAGTTCAAGTTATTGATGACATTGCAGAACAAACTAATCTTTTAGCTTTAAATGCTTCTATTGAAGCAGCAAGAGCAGGAGAACATGGCCGGGGTTTTGCAGTTGTTGCAGATGAAGTAAGTAAACTAGCTGAGAGAACTATAAAAGCAACTCAAGAAATATCTTCAACTATTCAGAAAATACAGGAAGAAACCAAAAGTACAGTAGCAACTATTTATGGTGGAAAAAAGGAAGTTGAGAAAGGTAAAAAACATGCGGATGAAGCAAATTCTTCTTTACAAGAAATTATAGCTAAAACAGATGTTATTATTGGACAAATAACACAAGTTGCTACTACCAGTAAAGAACAATCAACAACTGTAGAACAAATAAGTCAAAATGTTGAAAACATTAATAATGTTGCTCAAGAATCCGCTTTAGGAATTAAACAAATTGCCGGAGCTGTTCAAAATTTAATGAATTTAACTGAACAATTACAAAGTTTGGCAGGAGAATTTAAATTAGAACAGGATGAATCTTTTGAAATGAGCAATAGCTTTTCTATAATTCAAAATGAATTAGTTGTTTAGGTTTTCAAAAGCAAATGGTTTATATAGCCACTTAACCTCAAAAAAATCATTTTATCTGGTAGTGAAAAAAGATTTGTGAAAATAGTTAAAGCGAGATTTAAGACTAAGCGTAGCGGAACGCAGCTTAGCTTTAAAAAAATTGATGTTGCGAAAGATGATAAAAATTAACAACTTCTTTAATCATAATAAGGAGATTACACAATGAAGTTTTACCGAAGAAATGATCGAACAACTAAAAGCTGATCTAAAAGATGCAAAAATCTATGAAGATCTAATGGGTAAAGAAGTTGCAACATATAATGTGAACAATAATAAACTGAACCAAGTAAACCTCTATTCGGTAACAGAATGATAGGCTATGTGAACAAACAAAACACAACAGACGAACGTTTTTACTTTGTAAAAGACCATCTTGGGAATATAAAAGTTAGAGTTGATGAAGATGGAGGTATAAACGGTAGAAGCGGAAATATTGGGAACAATGAAAGGTTTAAGTTTAATGGTAAAGAAAGAGACGCAGAAACCGGTTTAGACTACTTTGGTGCAAGATATTATGATAGTAAAATTGGTAGATAGTTAAGTGTTGATCTGTTAGCGGATTTAAATTCAGATGTAAGTCCTTACAACTACGCAATGAATAATCCATTAGTCCTTATTTATCCCAATAGAATGGAGACACTTTATCTAATATAATTCTACTCTGTTACCATATGAATAGTAGAAATAAGAAAATTAGTTTAGAGTTTTAATATGTTTGGGAAAAAAGTTTGGGAGAATTTTTAGTCCTCCCAAACAAAATTATAAACCTAATCTTTCCATATCGGCTACAAGATTTTTAACGGCATTGATAGAATTATCAAAAGCAGCTTGTTCTTCTTCATCTAAACTTACTTCTAAAACTCTTTCGCAACCATTTTCGCCAAGGACTGCTGGAACACCGGCATAATAACCATTAACACCATATTCACCATCTAAATAAACACAAGAAGCTAATACTCTTTTTTGATCGCCTAAAATAGCCTCAGCCATTGCGATTCCAGCGGAAGCAGGAGAATAGAAAGCAGATCCGGTTTTAAGTAATTTTACAACTTCACCGCCTGCTATTTTAGTTCTTTTTACCATCGCATCCATTACTTCTTTGGCTTTTTCTTTATCTTTATATTTTCTTTCCAATAACTCCATAACAGGCATGCCGTTAACATTTGCATATCTTACTAACGGAACCATTGTATCACCATGACCTCCAAGAACCATCGCATTAATATCTTTTACAGAAACGCCTAGTTCCCAAGCAATAAATGATGAAAATCTGGATGAATCTAAAACACCGGCTTGACCAAGAACTTTATTATGATCGAATCCACTCACTTTTTGGAAAAGAGTTACCATTGCATCTAAAGGATTTGAAATAATTATTACAATTGAGTTAGGAGCAAATTGTTTAACGCCTTCGGCAACGCTTCTCATAATTTTAGCGTTTGTTGTTAAAAGGTCATCTCTACTCATTCCGGGTTTACGAGGCAATCCGGCAGTAATTATTACAAGGTCGGAATTTTCTATATCTTTATACTCATTAGTACCTTTTAGTTTCACATCAAAACCATCAATTCGTGATGCTTCAGCTATATCGAGAGTTTTACCTTGAGGCATGTCTTCTACAATATCAAAAAGAACTACGTCTGCTAATTCCCGTAATCCGATGAGTTGAGCTAGAACACCACCAATTTGACCACCACCGATTAAGGCTATTTTTTTTCTTGCCATTTTCTTCTCCTGTAATTTGTTTTTAATTAAGATTTAATATCAATATTTAAAATATACTAAATTGTTAGAATGTAAGCGTAATTGAATTTTAAGATTCAATTAGTTTTTCAAAAAAATTAGTTTAACTTTTGTGCCTTTATTTGTGAACTCGAAATCCAATTTATCAACAATGGATTTAATGATATGAATTCCTCTTCCGCTTCCTTTAAGAATATTTTCGGGAGTTGTAGGATCAGGGACTGCATTCGGATCAAAACCTTTGCCTTGATCTAAAAAAGATATTTCTAATTGTGTGTTAGTAACATTTATTTCTACTTCAACCATTTTTGTTATATCGTTTTTATTTCCATGCAAAATACTGTTTGCAACCGCTTCAGCAACAGCTATTTCAATATCTTCATATTTATTTTTGGGAATTAAGCAAGAAGATTCTACCACATTCAAAATATATTTTTCAATCTCTGGCATTAATTCCGGATTACTCTTAAAAATTTTCTTGAAATTTTTTTTCACTTTTTGATCCAAATAAGTTCTTATAAATTTCGTTATAATAATTGTTAAATATATAAACTACTTCTCATAAATTCCAATTGACTGTAAAGAAAACATTTGCTAATTCTTTTGCTTTCGCGGATTCTATAGTAATAAATTCGTACCAACCATTTAGATATAAAGTTAAATTAGGAAGATTAAATTCACAATTAAAAATTGGTCCGATACTTACGTATTCATTGAATAAATTTTTGGAATTAAATTCTTTATAATTATATGTTCTAAGACTGAAAAAACGTAACCCGCTGCCAAATTTAAGATTATCTTTCTTTACAAATAAAATCGGTTCAAAGTAAAATTCTTCTAAAAATCTATTGGGATTCCCGGAAAATTTTTTCCAATTGAAATTACCTTGTTCCGAAAGTTTAATATAACCTTTAAAATCTAAATATAAACTATTCAATAATTTAAATGAAGTAGAATCGGAAGCACTAAACTGTCTGAAAGAAAAACTTGTTAAATTAAGCTGAATGCTGTTGAAATCGTAAGAAGTGTAATTGGCACTTACCACAAAGGAATTTTTAGAATAGAATGTTCCTCTTCGAAATGTTCCACCGGAAGAGAGTTTCAAAACCCGCCTTATATTATTATTTGAACTTCTCTCGGCAAAAATGTAAACTAGATGGTTAAAGCTGCCTTCTAAGTTAATATAAAAATTAAAAAGATGATTTACTTTTTTGAAGTATGAAATTTTGGCAATTGTTAAAACTTCATCACGGTCATCGAAATTATCTTCGCTGGGAGTATTATAAACTAATTTTCTATAAAATATTGAAAAAGCAATATTATCCGATGAAGACAGAGAAATATTGCCTAATCCGGAAATACTTGCATATTCCGAAGTATTATTTTTTCTTTTTTCCTGCTGAAATTTCTGTTGATAAAAAATCGGATTAATATTTTCATTTTCTTTTAAAAAGTGTTTTTCTTCCTTCTCATTATAATCAACGGAAAGTGATCCAAAAAAGTATTTGCTTCTATACTCGGTTGTTCCCTTTAAGTTAAGAATCAATTCTTCAATCTCGGTATTAAAAAAATTAGTTGGAGAATTATACTTAAAATCTCTAATTATATTTCTGTAAAATAAACCTGCTGATAAATCAAAAGAAAAATCCGAGGCAAATTTTGAATTGTAAATTCGTTCAAGAAAATTATATCTTTCTTCAGTTCTACTCTGTATGTTTTTGGAAATATTAAAAGTCCTAGCAGTTAAAGAATCTGTTTCCAGATAGAAGTCTTTTCTTACATTTGTATAATTAGCACTAAAAATATTCGTGATATTATTTTCAAACTCATTTCTTACATTAAGTTCACCAACTCGTTGAGTGTTTTTTCTTGGGGCAATATCTTCATTCTGAAATTTCAAATTAGAATTAATTAAGAAATTATTTAAGTTTAAATTTTCCAAATCAATATTGCCTCCATAAATTACTCCATCATCTTCTTCGCTAACTTGGTTATTAATTGTATAACCTCCGTAGGGTGTAATTTTCAATTGGCTTATCGGATAAATTTTGGCATACAAAGTTGTATAAATATTTGAGGCTTTATTGATGGTTATTTTTCTATCATTCGAATAAATATTATTTTGTGCAAGCATTCCGAACTTCAAGAAAGGAGAATAGTTAAATTCACTTAATATCGAAAGTGATTGTTCATCTTGAATGTTCTTTTCATTCGTTGTAACTAACGAAGATAAATAATTTTCATAAATCCCGAAAAAAAATTTATTATATTTTACCGAATAACTTAGTTGATTATTTAAGTTATATATATTTAATCTTTTATTAAACGAAGTAATAAAATTATCGGAAAAATATTTTGAGTAAGAAAAATTTAGACTATCTTTAAAATATTGGGCATGAATAGAAACAGAAATACAGAACCAGATAAGTAATATTATTTTATTTTTAATCTTCACAAAACATTTTTTTTAATTATTTACATATTCGGATGCAGTATTGTTAAATAGAGCTACTGCTTCATTCGTTAACTTACAAATGAAACAATTTGTTTAAACTATTAAGTCTAATTTTTAAAAATCAAGCCTTAATTTAATCCAATACAAAAACATCACCTTTTTCGGGGATAGATACAGCTTGAAAACCATTCTTTAGAATTCTTTCTTTGAAAATTTTCTGTTGATCATATTCACCGTGCACCAAAAATATTTCTTTTAACATTTTTTTATCAAATTGATTTACGTAATCCATAAGTTCATTAGCGTCTGCATGAGCACTAAAAGAATTAAGGACTATTACTTCAGCCGCTAAATTATATTCTTGACCAAAAATTTTAACAACTTCTTCTTTATCAATAATTCTTCTCCCGAGTGTATGTTGTGCGGAATATCCTACCATAAGAATAATGTTATTTGGGTTTTCAATATTATTTTTAAGATGATGTTGAATCCTTCCGGCTTCGCACATTCCGGAACTTGAAATAATTACAAGCGGTCCGTCATATTCATTCAGTTCTTTAGATTCTTCTACTTCCGTGATATAGTTTAGTTTATTAAATCCGAACGGGTCTTTATCTTTTAATAGAAATTCTTCGGTCTCAACATCAAAACATTCGGGATGGATTCTAAAAACCCCGGTAGCATTAACAGAAAGCGGACTATCAACATAAACGGGAATTCTCGGAGCATCGTTTCTACTAAAAATTCTGTGCAAAGCATAAACCAATTCTTGAGTTCTGCCTACACTAAAAGCTGGAATTATTACTTTCGCCTTTCTTTGAAAAGCTCTGTTTATAACTCTTGCCAATTGTTTTTCACTATCCTTAGGATTATCGTGCGTTCTTCCGCCATAAGTACTTTCACAAATAAAATAATCAACATCTCGAATTTTTTCAGGATCTTTTAATATTGGCAGATTAGGTCTTCCCAAATCACCGGAAAATCCGATTTTGTATTCTTTATCATTTTCCATAATTGATAAAAAACTTACTGCAGAACCAAGTATGTGTCCGGCATCAACAAATGTTAATTTAATATCGGGTGTTAATTCAAATTCATGATGATAATTTAAACCGACAAATAACTTTAAAGCCTTGGAAACATCTTTTGCTGTATAAAGAGGTTCAAACAAATTTTGTCCGTTTTTCTTTCTCTTTTTATTTACATATTCAATATCTTTTTCTTGAATGTGAGCACTATCTCTCAGCATAATTGTAACCAAGTCTCTTGTAGCAAAAGTAGAGTAAATTTTTCCTCTGAATCCGTTTTTTACTAAAGTTGGAATATTACCAGAATGATCTATATGAGCGTGAGTTAAAATTATAAAATCAACTTCTTGGGGATCAAATAAATCGTATGTTCTATTTATCTCAAAAGCTTCTTTTCTTTTTCCTTGATAAAGTCCGCAATCTACTAGAAATGTTGTAGTTCCTGTTCTTACGAGATGCATTGAGCCTGTAACTGTTCTGGCAGCACCAATAAATTGAATTTCCATAAAAAGTAAGTTCCTGATAAATTAATTTTTATATTTTTTTGCCCAAAATAACAAAAAACCAAAAAATAATTGTAATTAACTTAAACAGATTTTTTAATTTTAGGTACTAAAAAAATAAATAAAAGGTTTAATATGTCAGATTTAATTAAAACGATGCAAGAAAAAGCTAAAAGCAGAATGAAAACAATAGTTTTACCGGAATCACATGACGATAGAGTTTTGTTTGCTGCCGAAAAACTAACGAAAGAAGGTATTACGAAAGTTATTACTCTTGGTAATGAAGAAAAGGTAAGAAGCAAAGCAAAAGAGCTTGGTGTTAATTTAACAGGCGTAAGAATTATTGACTTTTTGAGAGCAGATAATTTAAGTGATTTTGCAAATATTTATTACAATCTCAGAAAGAAAAAGGGAATTACAATTGAAGATGCCCGCCAAACTATGCAACGAGATCTTTTCTACGGTGCTATGATGGTTAGAGAAAATATGGCTGACGGTTTTGTTGCAGGCTCTACCGCTTCCACAGGCGATGTACTTAAAGCTACAATTCAATGTGTTGGAATGCCCGAAGGAAATTCAATAGTTTCCAGTTTTTTTATTATGGTTTTCCCTGAAAGAAATTTTGCATTCACAGATTGTGCTGTTGTACCTAATCCCGATGCAAATCAACTTGCGGATATCGCAATTACAACAGCAATTAATTATCAAAAATTAACAGGCGAAGAACCTTATGTTGCTATGCTCTCATTTTCTACAAAAGGAAGTGCAAAACATGAATTAGTTGACAAAGTTATTGAAGCAACAAAAATTGCAAAAGAGAAACGCCCCGATATTAAAATTGACGGCGAGTTACAATTTGATGCAGCAATTATTGATTCTATTGGTCAGAAAAAAGCTCCCGGCAGCGATGTTGCTGGAAGAGCCAATGTACTTGTTTTTCCTGACTTACAAAGTGGAAATATAGGTTACAAAATAGCTCAAAGACTTGGCGGTGCCGAAGCTGTTGGTCCTGTTGTTCAAGGATTGAAAAAACCATTGTTTGATTTAAGTCGTGGTTGTAGTGTAGATGATATTGTAATAACTTCTGCTATTGCAGCATTAATGGCAGAGTAAAAAACACACCGGATGTAAAACGAAAATTGTATGCTATTGCTTCATCCGTTTTGACAATGGATGAAGCAATCTGTATTATAATTTTCACTTATATTACTCCAACAAATAATACTTCATATTTTTGCAGCCGGGTTTTTCTTCTGAAAAATCTTTGTTTCTTATTTTATTAACAGATTCTTTAATGACTTTACCAAAATCCTCTATTTCCCTTTTAGATAATTCAATTGTTATCGTAAACTTCTCATCACGAATAAATATTAATTTAAGCTTATAATTTTTAACATAAATATATTTGAATGATAAAATATAAGCATAAAATTTTAGCTGATTAATATAAGTCTCTCTTTTCTCTTTAACATTTGCCTCAGAAATTTTATCGGTTTTGTAATCTATAATTATAATTTCTTTATTAGTTATAATGAGCTTATCAATAATACCATAAAGAAAATAATCCTTTTCTCTTTTGTAGAATTCAATTTCGTTATACGATTTTTCGAAAGAACGAATATATTTATATGAATCTGATTTATAGAACTCCGAGAGCATAGTTTTAATTTCATTTTTCATTTTTTCTTTTTGCGAATGATTCAATAACATCACTTTTTCTTCTCGATTGATTAAACTTTCAATCTCTTGCTCTAAATTTTCTTCTTCAATTTCGTTTTCGAGAATTGCATGGATTACACTTCCGATTGTGTTTGCAGGAGGAATGGCTTCATCATCTTCTTTGTTGTTAAACTCAAATGAATTATTATCTCTAAAATGTTTTGTTAGTTCTCCGTAACCAAAGTTGTAAGTTAACTCATATTTCTTCGGACAGTTTAAGAACAAACTAATTTTTGATGCGGAAATAATTTCATTCTGTTCAACTGTTTTGATTTCATCGAGTAATATTTTTGGGTTTTCCAATAAACTTTCTACTTCAATTTCGTTTTCAATTTCATCTTCAAATTTATAATCAACACTGATTTCCACATTCTCTTTCTTATCAACCAAATTAAATTTTTCATTGGCTAAAACCATGTAAGTCAGCTCATCGGAAATATTAATCTTCTTGTTGCCGTAACTGTAGTTGATTGAATTCAAAATAAAACTTGCAAATGAATTTTGTTCTAACTTTCCTTTTTTTAATTGTGCAGATATTATCAAGTATTCTTCCGCCCTTGTAACCGCAACGTAGAGTAAGCGTTTGTACTCAGCTATACTCTTCTTTAGCTGAATATAATTATACAGTCCAATAATAGGAGCAGCCTGATATTCTTCAAAATAATTTTCTTTGTAAGGAAGTTTTGCAAGTATTCCAAAGTTTTTATCAATAGAAATCTCTTTAGCTTTTAGATTTTCATTTATTGGTCGTTGATTTGTCTTGAATAAAATCACAACTTTGAACTCTAATCCTTTTGATTGGTGAACGGTCATAATTTTAACAGAATCATCTTGAATAGAAGAATCAGCCTGTCCTTCATCTTCAAGGTTATTTATCGCTTCACTCAAGAAATTTATAAAATCATAAAGAGAATTAAAACCTTGTTCCTTTATTTTAATTGCCTGATAAATCAATTTCTCAAGATTTGCAATTTCTTGAGAACCATCTTTTTTTGATGCGAGAAAAAACCAATAATTAGTATCGTTACAAATTTTTCTTATTAAATCATTTACACTAAAAATGTGAGCAAGCTTAATATGCTCTTCCAACTGCTCAATAATATATTCAAACTTTTTAGTCTGCTTCAGTTTACCGTAAAAAGATTCAGTCTTTTCAAAAGAAATTTGGGTAAGCTCTACATCTGAGAGATTAAAAAAAGGTCCGCGTAAAATTGATACAAGTGCCAAATCATTCTGCGGATTAATTAAAAACGATAGATAACTATAAATATCCAGGACAAACTGTTGTTGATAAAATCCTTTACCATCAACAATTGAATAAGGAATTTTATACTCGGCAAAGGCTTCTTCCAGTTCAAGAAAATACCTGCGGCGGTTGCAGAGAATTGTAATATCTTCGTATTTATAGGCTTTTTGCAGTTTAACAAGTTGAAGAATTTTTTTAGAAACAATATCGGCTTCTTTAATCTCATCATCTTTTTCTGAAATTAACAACTCAACTTTTCCTTTTACCTCTTTTTGATAAGCACATATTAATCTATTGTAATTAACTTCGTTAAAAAGCGGGTTTGCTTCTTTAAATAATTTTTGAAAAATGAAATTGGTAAACAAAGCCACCTTAGGTGCAAGTCTGAACGAATGAGGTAGTTCCAATAATCCTGAATCATCTGATTGTTTTTCGATTTGATTTTTGGTTTTATTGAATAACTCAACTTCAGCTTCACGAAATCCATAAATACTTTGTTTTTCATCACCGACCACAAATAGATTATTGGCATCGAGATAATTTAAAATTGGAAGAAATATATTGTATTGAATTTCATCTGTATCTTGATATTCATCAATCATTATGAACTTAAATTTTTCCGTAAGTTCTTTCCTCACATCTTCATTCTTAAGTAATGATTGAGTCAGCAACATCAAATCATCAAAATCGAGATAAGCATTTTGTTCTTTTTTATTTTTATATTTATTGTTCGCTTCTTGATATAACTCAATAATCTCTTTACCAAATAGAGCTAAATTCTGATTTAAATCTTTATAATTTTCACTTATATCAATCAATAATAATTCCTTTAAATTTGAATTAACATTTGATATTAAAGTTTCATTTTCCGTATAAAGTTTTTTAGATAAATATTGAGTTTTAGGAAGAGTTTTATTTGTCTTAGTAAGCACGTTTTCTTTTAACTCATTCAGAAGAATTAACTTATCTACAGCATTTTGTTTTGATTTTATTTCATTTAGTATTCTTTCAATTTCAATATTTTTTTCTTTGCTTTTTTCCGCAATAGAAATAGCATTAATAGCAGTAAGATTTGTAATTACACTTTCAATTTTCTCTCCGAATAGACTCTTTATATTTTCAGAAAATAAATTTTCCAATTTATCAGAGATTCCCTTAACATCTTCTGCATAAAAATTAGCGGATAATTTTTCAATGGTTTTTCTTTTGCTAAAAAGGACTTTTAATCTGTCAATAAGAATACTTTTGTTACCAAAAATTCTCATAAGTTTTTTTACAACAGCAGAATTTTCATTAAGAGCCTCTCTGATAGTCTTATCGATACTTTGATCAAGAAATTCATCTGCAGTTCTTGCATCTATGGTCGAAAAGTTTGCATCAATTCCCGCTTGCGGAGCATAGTCTCTCAAAACATCAATGCAAAAAGAATGAATAGTAGAAATTTTTGCAGAGACCAAACTTCTTCTATAATGTTCCAACTTATGCTTTAATGTGCCGGTAGCATTTTTAATTTCGGTATCTAATTCCTTAGCTATTTTTACATAAAGTTCGGAAGCTGCTTTATCGGTAAAAGTAATTGCAACAATATTCCAAATCTTTACATTTTCATCAATTAAAATTTTAACAAATCTTTTTGCAAGTACAGTTGTTTTTCCGGAACCGGCATTTGCCGTTAAGGAAATATGTTTTTTATAATTTAATGCAGCTTTTTGATATTCAGTTATTTGGCTCATATTACCTTGGGAAAAATTAAAGTGAAGGTTGTTCCGGCATTTGAAGTTTCGGATAAAATTATTTTACCGTTAGTACTTTTCATATATCTTTTCGTCATACTTAATCCGAGTCCCATTCCATCTTGTTTTGTAGTAAAATTTTGTTCAAATATTTTTTTCTGATTTTTGTCTTCAATACCTGTTCCATTATCCTTGACCGATAAAACAAACTCTTTTTCATCTTCCGACAATGTTAATTCAATTTTATCGGCTTCGGCTTGCTTAGAATTTCTGAAAAGATTTATAAATGCCCTCTGCAACTGTTCGGGATCCCCCTTAATTATTGCATCATCGGAACCGGAATTTATTTTAATATAAATATTTTCAGTTCTAAATAAATTAGCAGCTTGATTGAGTATCAGCATAAGATTAATATTTTCAACTTTTAGTTTAGGCATTCTTGCAAAATTAGAAAATTCGGTTGCAATATTTTTTAAAGTTTCTATTTGATTAAGCAAAGTATCTGTAACTTTTTTGAATATTGAATCATACTTATCAGACTTATCATTATACGAAGCAATAAGTTGTTGAACACTCAACTTCATTGGGGTAAGAGGATTTTTAATTTCGTGAGCAACTTGCTTTGCCATTTCTTTCCAAGCTTCTTCCCTTTCAATTTCAGCAAGCTGCATTTGGTTTTCTTTTAATTTTTTAATCATGTACTGAAATCCGTTTTCTAACTCACCTAATTCACCTTTTGCATTTGTGTTTAATTCTAAGTTCAAATCACCTGCCGCAACTGATTTTGTAGCAGCCGTAATTCTGAGTAAAGGTAACGAAATTTGGTTTGCAAATATGAAACTGAAAATCACAATTAAAATTGCAGTCAAGAAATAAAAACCAAATAAAAATACATCTACTTCATTACCGCTTAATGGCAGACTAATGTTATTAAATCCATCGGTTACTTTTATTATATAATTATTATTAAGTAAATTTGCCTTGTAATAAAATGAATGATATTTAAATTCATCGATGGATTCTTCCAACAATATTTCTCGAGAATTGTTTATATCTAAATCCAAATAAGCTACAGGATTTATTAAATTTGGAATAAGTCCAACATTATACAATAAATCGTAAGTACTATATTCTAAATTTTTCATTCGGTAAATAGAATAACTAAGATTAAGATCTTTGGCAGCTCTTGCAAATAATTCATTCGTGAAATCATCTTCTAAATTATTATTTAGATATTTTTCTATGTTAAATGCTCTTTTACCGAGTTTATAATAAACCGCCTCAATATTTTTTTCTTCCGTTAAATTTCTGAAATAAAAAGCTGTAAGCAATAAAGGTATTATTGAGATAATTAAAAAAGCAGCAAGCAATTTTGTTCGTAAATCAATTTTTAATTCTCTTCTGCTTTTTCTGTTAAAAAGGAAGTAGAGAATAATTATTGTTAAAATGATTAAAGTATAAGAATAAAATATTTTGAAGAAATCGAACAAACCTATTTTGAGATCTTTTTCTTTTAATGCTACTGCTATTCTTCTATCAAAACCATTTCTATTGGACTTTTTAACGTACACAATATACTCGGAATCGTTTATATCAATATCTAACCAAGCATCATTTTTTTCAGATAACTCTGCATTAACTATTGTATTGTTTAACCCTTGATTTGGAGTTAGATTTCCGTAAACTAATTTAAGTTCAGCGTTTCGATAATCTAATATTATCAATTTATTTAATTTTAATATTGCCTCTTTATTTAGTTTACCGTTAGAAATAAATTCAGGGTGCGAGTTAAATCCAAAATCATTTAAATCCCAAAGAATTGATACATCTAAATAACCAAGGAAAGCATAATCATTTTTTACGGGAAATATTCCTCTTATTAATTTTTGATTTTCAATTTCCAGTGGTTCTTCAAAAACTTTTATTTCTTCAATAACTTCATTTGTATCAATAATATTATTTAGAGTTAAATTAGGATATATTGAACCGAATCCACCAAGCATATTGCCCGAAAGGCTCAAAAAATTGACAGAAGAATTTATCGATTCTTTTCTGAGATCACTTTTACTCCAAATTTTAAATGCTGCCGTATTAAAATTAATTTTATTATTGCTAAAAGCTTTTTCCGAAATCTTTCTACTAAAGTTAGAAAGTAAAGTTTCCTTAATTAAACTTTGATATAACTCTTTATTAACTCTGGAAATCATTTCTGCCGTTTTCTTTAAAGAAGATTTTTCTAAAGCACTATTATAATAAAGGAGTGCACTTATTGAAATAATTGATGCAGATAAAAAGAAAAGTAGAAGTTTAGATAAAAATTTAAGTTTAAAGTTTATCAAAAGCCATGAAATAATAAAGACAAAAGATATTTGAAGAAGTTTTACAAATAAAGTTAATTGCGGATCGGATTGATAAATTGTATATAGAAATTCACTGATTACAAAAACTATCAAAAAGAATATGAATCTAATTTTAAGACTTTTTATCGTAGCTACATACTTTAGTATTAGCAACAATATGGAAATTGAACCAAGTATTGAAATTACCCCTATCAACAAAACATTAATCTGCATTATCAGTTGAGGAAGTGTTAAAGAAAGAGAACTTGTATGAAAATATCTTATAGTTGTATCAAAAACAAAACCTCTTATCGCAGCTCCAAATCCTCTTAAAGCAAGCATATAAATTACAATACCCACCAATAAAATAAAGAATGAAATTATTATGGATTTGCTTTTACTTTTTTGTGCAAGATAATTGTAAAGAGATAATTTTATTATGTAAGAAAAAATCACAAAAAGAAAAAACAATGTGATAAATAAATCAATCGGTGATGCAGCTATTCCATTTCCGAAATTTGTAAAATAATATTTATCAGTAAATAATTCTGAGGTAAATAGTACCTTCGGGAAATTTAACAAGATTAAAATATATCTTAATAAAAAAAGATATAGTGTAAGAGCTAAAAGTTTTAAGATAAAATATTTTTGAACTTTTAAGTATCCGTATAAGATATAACCAAGTAACAAAAAACCAATTAAAGCTATAGCCCCTTGTATTGTTGAAATAAGTTTTTCCAAATGTTGAATAGCTTTTTCTCTACTCGGTTTTGTAAATACAGCTACACCAATTTTTTTATCTTTGTAGTTTAGAAGATCAAAAGAATATTTTCTACCATCTCTATTTTTTTTAGCCGAAGGACTGTAATCAATCTTAAATTCGGAATTAATCTTACTACTAATTTCGGAATTAAGACTTATATTATTAAAGTATAGATCATTTAACTCATATTCTTTTTCAATAATTTGAGATAGAAAGAACTTAAATATCTTATTATTTATTGTAAGAGTATCTTTAACGGCAAGATAAGTATCTATCCCATAATCTACAAAGTGAGTTGAACCAAAAGAATAACTTAAGGTATCGACAAGAAAAATTTCTTCTTCATAAAACTTATTCCAATAAAGAAGAGAATCATTTTTATTAAACAGAGCTAATTGAAAATTTTTATAATCTTCCGACTTTAATTTGTTTGCTATAGATTTGAATTGAATATTTTTTAATTGCCTTAAAGAAACAAATATTTTTTCCTTAGTAAGCAATAATTTTTTTTCACGCTCCTTAAATATTTTTTTAGCAATAGAAGTTGATTCTTCTATTTTTTCTTTACTTAATACTTGCCAATTGGTTATTGTTCTGTTTATGTAATATCTGCCTGCTATCCCCGTTAAAAAAATAACAAAGAGAACTATTACAATTAAAATTGCAGTAAAATTTTTCAAAAGGAGTTTAAAAATTTTCATCTTAGGATAAGCTTAAAAATAATATGGTAAGATAATTAAAGATGAATTAAAAAGCATGATGTTTTATTTTACTGTTCTATTTACATGGGAACTATTGACTTGAATTGAAAGCAAATGAGTTCTTAACGTATCTTCCCTATTACAAATTATAAGTCAACAATATTTTATGCTATGCTTATAGTACTTTCACAATAACAAGAGTTATATCATCATTTGGTTCTACACTTCCCCTGAATTTTTTGATAGAATTTATTACTGTATTTACTAAGTCGTTTGCAGATTCATTTGAATTTTCAATTATAGTCTGCGTAAGAATATTGTTGCCATAAAATTCTTTATTTTCATTCATTGCTTCATTTACACCATCGGAAGATAGAATAAAAATATCTTTAGGCAAAATGGTCAATTCAATTTCTTTCAAAGAGTTATTAAAAATTTCACCAAATTCCAATCCGATACCAATTCCCTTTGGTTTTAGTTGATTTATTATTCTACCGGAAATTTTAATAACAGGAGGATGTCCGGCTCTACAAATTTTTATTGTTCTTTTACCAATATCTATAAAGGCAACAACTAAGGTTATAAAATTTTTCTTATCAATATTACCGATTAAATTTTTATTAACTTTTATAAGTAGTTCCCTCGGTGATTTGGTTTCTTTACTGAATAACCTAATCATTGTTTGAAGCTTAGACATATAAAATGAAGCAGACAAACCTTTGCCCGAAACATCTCCAACAACTACAAACATTTGTGTATCAGATATTTTGATTAAGTCATAATAATCACCACCAACCTGCATAGCGGGAATCATTGTACCGGCAATATCTAAGTTATGCACTTGCGGTATAATTTTGGGCAGCAATCCTTCTTGGATTTCTCTTGCAACATCTAAATCTCTTTCTAATTTAATCTTTTTGGTTTCTTCTTCATAAAGTCTGGCATTTTCAATTGATGTTGCAATCTGGTTTGCAGAAGCAATTAAAAGTTCAATATCTTTCCCTGAAAATTGAGCACCTGAATATTTTAATCCGAACAAGAGCATTCCGATCAACTTTCCTTTTATGACAAGAGGAACGGCTGTATGGATTTTTTCTTCAATTAAATTTTCATAAGCACAAGGGAAAACATCTTTAAACTCAAGCTGGTCAAAAGCTGCCGGTTGATGTAATTTATTTTTTCCTATTATTCTTTCTGTAATATTATTTCCTTTGTTGAAAAAAACTATATTATCATTTTTAATTCTGTTAACTCTTTTCAAAGCTAATTTATTGGAATTTCTTTCTTGTAAAAGTATCCCGAATTTTTCAACTTTAAGTTCATCTACAAAAGTTTCTTTTACATTATCAAGAATATTATTTAAACCGACAATTGTAGGAATTTCGTTACTGAATTTTATAAGTACTTTTTGAAGTGCAAATTGCTCGGGATAAAAATATTTAGTAATCATTTCCTGAAAACGATCTTTTGTAGATTGAAATATTACAGCAAAAATTATAAAAATTCCTGCAGCAACTATACCTTGATATTCTGTTGTTAAAGCTTCGCTGATTGTTTGACCTAAAAAGTAAATAATCAAAAAATAAATTCCGGCAAGTAAAAAAGTAGTAGTTCCATATAAAATTGTATTTTTTAGAACTTCGTTAACATCTAATAAGCTATAACGGAAAATTGAATAACCAAACGCAAGTGGAATTAACACAATTAAGAAGACAGGTAAATAATATTCGGGATTATTAAAGATCGATTCGGTAAGAGCACTAGCAAAAGCTACGACATAAATTATTGAAAGCACACCGATCAAGTATGTCAATAGAATAATAAATATCGGTGCTTTTTCTTTATTTGTTTTTAATTTAAAATAACTTTTAAAGAGTGCTACAAGAGCCGTAACTACTGATATTCCTAAAATCAATAATGTAAATATGTAAAAGAAGGAATAATAAATCCCGATTAACCGTTTCTCAGGGAAAGTTGAATAAACAAAAATGATTCTGGTAACTACTGCAATAAGAAATATAATAGTTGGAATTATATAGATGAATTTTTCTACTTTTTTCTCCTTCAAAAATTTTCGTTCTAAAGGAAACACCCAGAAAAAATAAACAAAAACAAAGGGTAAAAAAATTATTCCGAATGCGTAAAGAAGGTCAACAATAATAAGCAGTATTACATTACTGTAGAGTGGATTTAAATCAGTTAAGCCTCCAAAAACAGTAAAAAGAGATGCAAAAATAGATAAAGCTCCAATTCTATAAAAAAGTATTTGTGCTTTACCATAAGGTTTTGAATAAATAACTATAACACCTACAAATAACCAAAAAAGACTTAGAAGAGAAAATGCTAACTTAAAGAAACTTATTAGTTTTTTTACTACAATTTTTGCTTCAAAAATTTCACCATTTCGCGATACGGTATATGTTAAAGAATCACCCGCTTGTTTTCTATTGGCAAGATACATTGCATGCATTGTATGTCTAAGCTCTCTGCCATCTATTTTTAAGAAAATATCCCCATCTCTAATACCGGCATTCCATGTTACACCATCTTTTTTAACAGCCCTAAAAACAATTGCTGTACTATCACTATCACCAATTTTTTCTTTATTCCAGATACATTCGTCATTTGTATTAGGTGTTATAAAAAGTGTAAAATAAATACATACAAACCCTATGGCCGCTAAGATTATAGTTGCCGGTAAAAGTATTTTAGTTCTATATTTATCTAATAAATTAAATGACATTTTCTTATTTTATTTTTAGTACCAAAGCAGTTATATCATCAGACTGTTCAAAGTTTTTTGTGTGCTTATTTATATCTCTTAAAATTTTAGATAAAATTTCTTGTGCACTTTGATTAGTAAAAGTTAAGGTTAAGTTTTCTAATCTCTCATCTGAATATTCTAAATGTTCTTCATTCATTGCTTCGGTAATTCCATCGGTAAATAGAATTATTGAATCATTACTTTTTAGTTTAATGGTTTCGGTTTCATATGGAATTATTGTTTTCATCACACCGAGAATCATTCCGCCTTTTTTTAGCTTGGTTATTTTGCCATTACTAATTTTTAATGGCGGATTGTGTCCCATATTTACATAAGTAAATTCACTTTCAGAAATATTTAGGATGCCCCAAAAGAAAGTTATAAAGCTTCCATTGGTTGTATTTTCTGAAACTAAATCATTCAAAAAATTAGACGCTTCTTGCAGCTTAAAGTTCTGTTTGTAAATTGATTTCAAAAATGCTTGTAAGTTTGCCATTAGCAACGAAGCTTGAATTCCCTTTCCGGAAACATCAGCAATTGCTATTAAAAGCTCATTATCATTAAGCATTATTGCATCATAAAAATCACCACCTACCATTCTTGCGGTTCTGTTTATTGCTGCGGTTTCAAATTTTTCTCCTACCGGTAATTTAGAAGGCAGGAGATTTTTTTGAATGGTTTGAGCAATTTCCAAATCTTTTTCTAATTTTTGTTTTTCTATGGCTTCTTGAAATAATCTGCTGTTCTCTATAGAAATAATTGCAAAACCGGCAATAGAACTTATAAATTCTATATCCGATTTGGAATAATCAGTTCCGGTCATTCTTTTTCCTAAGAGAATAATTCCCTTTGGTTCTTTGTTCAGTATCATGGGAATGATAATTTTCACTCCGAGTTCATTAGCATATTTTGGAAATTTTTCATTATTATCACTAATTATCGGTTCTTTAATTTCGGAGATTTTTAACAAGTCAATTAAATTGCTAAATTTTTCCTTATCAAATTTTGATTCGAGAATTTCGTTTTTTTTGTCTGATGCCAAAACAATTGCATATCGTGAAACTAACATTTGTGCACTAATGGAATAAGCCAAAAGTTTTGATACTTGTTCAATTTTTAGTGTAGAGCTAAACTCTTTACCGAGATCAAAAATAGAGTTTAATTGATTTATTTTTTGATCTAACGCTTTATTCAACTTTGTAATTTTAACAAAACTTAAAGTGTTTTGTATTGTTGTACTCCCGATTCTAATTATTGTATTTATAAATTGCTTGTCTTCGGCAGTAAATTCTTTTTTATTTAATTTCTTTCCAAGTATAAAAAAACCGAGTAAATTATCTTCTGTTGTTATTTTTTCTATCAGTTCAAGTTTATTTTTAACTGCAAAATCAGAAAGTACTTTTTCGGCTTCTGCTCCGGTAGAATAAATTTCAGGAAAATTATCAAAAAAATTTTTGCTTATTCCTTTAGATAATTTTATTTCCAATTTACCTTTCTCATCAAATAATGCTATTACGCCTTGCGTTACTTGAACTTTGCCAAAGCAGGTAAGCAATAAATTGTTTAATACAAAATCCAAGTTAAAATTTGAATTGATATTATTGGAAAAATCAATAATTGCTGATAGATTTCTAAGGGCAGTATTACTTTCGGGAAGCTGCATAAATTACTTTAAATATTTAACAAGTGTTACTTTATTCTTTTTTTCGTTAGGTTGGGAATATGTAACTTCGTCCATTAATTTTTTCATCAAAAACATTCCTAATCCACCAACTCTTTTTTCTTCATAATATTCTTTAAAGTCAGGTTCTTTAATCTCATTGGAATTAAAATGTTTTCCTTCATCAGTTATGGAAACAGTAAACTTATTATTTTTTGATAATACATAAATAGTTATTCGCCCTTTTGTTGAGTTATTGTAGGCGTGCTTCATAATATTGGTACAAGCTTCATCAACAGCAAGAATTATTTTATTTGCTTCTTCTTCGTTAAACCCGATTTTAAGTGCAAGCGTTTTTATAAACTCTCTTATCTTCATAAGATTATCAGTTGAGCTTGTAACCGTTAATCGTTTTTTTATATTTTTAGATAACTTTGCCAAGCTTAATTAACCTTGTTTATATTTTTCGACTGCTTCTTTTTCTTCTTTGTAGAACTCATAAAGCATAGGAAATCCGAGAAGATCAAAAATATTATAAACATCATCTTTCAGTTCACAAAATTTTATATCTCCGTTATTTTCACGCATTGTTTCAACGTAAGCCATAAAAACTCCAAGTCCGGCACTACTTATGTATTGCAGTTCTTTAAAGTTTACAACTACTTTATATTGTTTTTCATTAATAAGATTATTAAATGCATTTTCAAGTTCAGGAGCTGTATGAGCGTCTAAATAGCCTTTTACTTTTAGAACGTTCACATTACCAACTCCATGTTTTCCAACATAGAACTCTGCCATTAGCTTTCTCCATTAAAATTATTGTGGTCTTTCCACTTTAATAAAACCATTGTAATATCATCGTGCTGAGAACTATTTTTTGTAAATGTTGTTACTTCTCTCATTATTTTACTTGATAATTCTTCAACATCTGAGTCTGAGTTTTCAGATATAATTTGTTCTAATCTGTTATATCCGAATTCTTCCAGATTTTCATTTTGTGATTCGTTAATTCCATCAGTAAATAAAGTTATAATATCGTTATTTTTTAACTCAATTTCCATTTCTTTTAGTGTAGCTTTAAATTTTTCCGAATAATCCAGTCCAAGTCCTATCCCTTGCGGAATAATTCTTTCAACTTTATTATTCCTACAAAAAAAGAGTGGTGAGTGACCTGCTCTGGCAAACTTAAAGATTTTCTTTTCAATATCAAGGATTCCATATATTGCAGTTACAAATCTTTTTCTGGCAATACTGTTTTCTAATATTGAATTTGCCATAATTAAAAGTTCTTTAGGTTCAGCATATAATTTCGAAAGACTTGCAAATATTCCTTTTATTTCTGCCATAATAAAAGCTGCTTCAATTCCTTTGCCAGAAACATCGGCAATTACAACACCGAGTTTTTTATCATCAATGGAAAAGAAATCGAAATAATCGCCGCCAACTTCGAAAGCGGGAATAAAGAGCGAAGTTAATTCAATATTTTTGTATTCAGGATTTTTCTGTGGAAGAATTTTGTATTGAACTTCGCGTGCAAGATCCCACTCTTTTTCCAACCTTTCTTTCTCGATTGATTCTTCCAAAAGCTTGGCATTTTCTAAAGCCATTCCCGCAAACCTCGCAAATGTTTCTACGGATTTAGAATCTTCATCTTCAAAGATTCTATTACTTTTTCTTCCTGCAAATAAAAAACCTTCTTTTGTGTTTTGTGCAGTGAGTGGTGCTGAAACTATTGATTTAAATGATTGAGATAATTGATGCTTATCTTCAAAGAGAGATAATTCAGTAACCTTCACTTCTTTTTCGCTTAGTAAATTATTTCTAACTAAAAATTCAGTAATTGTATTTGCTTCGTTAAGCTCAATTCCTTTTAGTGCATAAAAATCAGTTTTGTTATTTTTACCGATTGCTAACCAAGCCGCATCGGAATTGCTTACATTAATTGTAGTGTCTGTGATAGTTTCCGAAAGTTCTTCAAAATCGAAGACCTGATTCATCAATCGGCTTATATCCATTACCGATGTTAATTCTTGAGTTTTTCTATCAATTGCTTCTGCCGTGGGAATATGGAAAATAGTTGTAAAAAATATGATGGTAAAGTAAATTGCTCCGTACAACATTAAAAAGATTAAGAGTTGTTCCAAGGCTGGCGAAAAGTTACTGAGTCGTAAAATATCTTTTGCTTCAATTATTGCAAAGTTCACCCAAGATAATATCATAATTATCATCGAGATAAATATTAAAGCAATTTTTTGTTTTTTATTAATAAAGGCTATCCATGCAACTCTAAATGAATTTATGATTAAAAGCACAACCGTAATAAAATATAAAGTGTAATAAACTATGCTGCCAGAATTCTTATCAACCGTGAGTAAATATCCTTCCGAATTATTATAAATATTAGGTATAAAATTTTTGGGTTCTATAAAAGATAAATAAAGTGAAGTTATTATCACAAAAATGATCATCATATTAAAATATAAACTGGGATCTTTTTTCTGTCTGTGATAACAAAGTCCTCGGTAAACTGAAAAAACATAAGTTAAAGACCCAATAAGAAGAAAAACAATTGTTATGGAAAATAACAAGTAAACAAGATTTGATGATGTAATAGATTTTTCCGACTCGGAAAATAACCACGATGTAACTGAAATTATAAAAAGTATAAGAGCATTTAAGAGAATTGAGTTTATTACCAGGTTTAATGGTTTGTTTAACTTGTATTTAACAAATTCAGAGACATAGTTGCCCCAAACAAAAATACTTAAAATTATTAAAACTTCATTTATGAAAAGATAGAAGGTATTGGTATTTAACGGAATTATTATTTTGAAAATAAAAAGTACCACGGAAACAAAAATTGCATTTTCCAATTTTTTGCTTTGTGTGCCTTCAAATATCTTAAACTTAAATTTTTTCACTTTTAATTCTTTTAATACTTCAACTCTCTTTCGTAAGGTTCGAGTATAATTTTCAAATTTTCCCTTGCCCTAAAAATTCTGGATTTAATTGTACCAATTTCACAATTTAATTTTTCTGCTATCTCTTGATAACTAAAACCTTCTATATCTCTCAATATCAGAGGGTCTTTTAATTTTTCCGGTAATTTATCAATAGCTTTTCTAACAAGATTTGGAATATCAACAGAATCGGTATTTGGTCTTGTACCTTTATTATAAAAATCATTTTCTTTAATACCGACAAAAATTCTTCTTACCTTTTTCTTTCTTAAATAATCTCTGCACTTATTTACAGTTATTCTGTAAAGCCAAGTGGTAAATTTAGATTCGAATCGAAAATTGCTTATGTTATGATAAACATTTATAAGAACATCCTGGCAAACATCATCGACATAATCTACATCACCTAAGGTAAGGTAAACCAAGTTTCTTATTTTATCTCTGTGCTTATATATCAGCTTCGTAAAAGCTTCACTATTTCCGCTATTAAATTTTTTTATAAGCAGAAAATCTTCGTCTTTATTATCACCAAAATTATTATGTTCTTTTTTATTCACTTTTTAGACGATTACTTAATTGAAAGGTTCCATTAATAAAAATATAATGTAACTTTTTAAAGATATAAAATTTAATAAATATTTAATTTTCAAAATTTGAAAATATTCTTTATTTTTTAATTCTTTTCTTGATTTAAAAAATAGTTATAAGTAATTTACAGATAAATAATTAGGAGAAAACATGAGAATAAAAACCACAGAAAAGTATTCTGCCGTAGTGATTGAATTAAAAGGAAACGTTATAGGCGGTCCTGATTCGGAAGAATTTAGTAAGTTGTTACATGACCTTTTAGATAAAGGGAAAAAAAATGTTGTAGTTAATTTAGCAAATGTTAAATTTATGAACAGCTCAGGGCTTGGAATGTTAATCAGCGGTTTTACCACTATGAAGAATGGCGGTGGTTTACTAAAACTGGCAAACGCTACGGAAAAAATTAACAGCCTTTTAGTAATAACTAAATTAATTACAATTTTTGAAAATTTTGACTCTGTCGATAAAGCAGTAGAGAGTTTCGAATAGTTCTAAATTTTTGACCATTTATTTTCCCAAATTATAGAAATATAATTTGGGTTATTTTTTGTCTGTTATTCAATCTTATTTAATACAGACTTTACGTTTTATACTTAAACATATCTAAACTATTTTATTACGGGAAAAATATGAATATTTCAATTTTAGTAGGCAGCCAATGGGGCGATGAAGGTAAGGGCAAAATTGTTGATTTGTTAAGTCCAAAATATGATATTGTTGCACGATATCAAGGAGGTGCCAATGCCGGACACACAATTCAAATTGGGGATAATAAATATATTTTCCACCTGATACCATCGGGCATTTTACACGATCAGGTTACTTGCGTAATCGGTAACGGAGTTGTTATTGAACCGAAAGCACTCCTCGATGAAATTGATATGCTTTTAGAAAACGGAATTGATATTGATAACAGACTTTATATAAGCCACAATTCACATCTTATTATGCCTTACCATAAATTAATGGATTCAATTAATGAAAAAGGAAATCAAAAAATTGGGACAACAGGCAGAGGAATTGGTCCTTGCTACATCGATAAATATGCACGCCGAGGAATCCGAATTGCTGATCTGCTGAACAAAGATGAGTTAAAAGAAAAAATCAGAAAAAACATTGAAGAAAAAAATAATCTCTTAAAAAAAGTTTATAATCATGATGAATTGGATGTTGATGCAATAATAGATGAATGTTTGGCGTTTGATGCAAGAATAGATAAATATATTACCGATACTTCAGCTTACTTAAACGAAGCAATAAATCAAGGCAAATCTATTTTGCTGGAAGGAGCTCAAGGAGCTTTACTTGATGTAGATCATGGAACATATCCATATGTTACTTCATCTAATCCTACAAGTGGCGGAGCATGCACAGGAACAGGAATACCGCCTACAAAAATTTCAAATGTAATTGGTATTGTTAAAGCATACACAACCCGTGTTGGATTAGGACCTTTTCCTACGGAACTTTTTGATGAAAACGGTGAAAAACTCGGAAGAATTGGAGCTGAGTTTGGAGCTACAACCGGAAGACCACGAAGATGCGGTTGGTTCGATGCTTTCTTGGTAAATCATTCCCGAAAAATAAATGGAATAGAAAGAACTGTAATTACCAAGTTAGATGTACTCGGTTATTTTGATGAAATAAAAGTATGTGTGGGCTATGAGAAAAACGGTAAAAAGTTAAAATATTTTCCTACTTCCGAAGCTGAAATAAACTCAGTAGAACCTGTTTACGAAACTCTGAAAGGTTGGAATAAAGATATATCTAATATTAAAGATTATTCAGAACTTCCTGCTGAAGCAAAAGATTATTTAACTTTTATTTCCGTTCAATGCGGGTTTGAAATAAATTATATTTCGGTTGGACCCAAACGCTCACAAACAATAGAACTTTAGAATAAATCTAAATTATTCAAACTCGAACAAGAGATGAATATAAAATTTTCACTTTTAATATTAGCAGTAATTATTACGGCTAGCACATTTTACTATACTCAAAATTTAGTAAATGAGCTTGAAGATAGCGAAAAAGAAATTGTTCAACTTTACGCTAACAGCTTAGAGTTTATTGCAGGTTCAACTTCTAACAGCAACGAAGATTTTACGTTTATATTTGAAAATATAATCAAACGAATTAATTTTCCTCTTATACTTACTGATAAAGACAGCAATCCGTTATTAAATAGCACCGGTAGCGGATTAAAAAATATAGAGATTGATTCTACCTTATCTGAATCGGATGTTAAGAAATTTATAAAAGAAAAAATACAAGAACTGAAAAAAATAAATGCTCCTATTGATGTTCTTTATACTGATGTGAGAGGAAATGAACAAATCTTTGGCAAAATCTATTTCGGTAATTCAAACATTATTCAAAAACTGCAATACTACCCTTTTTTACAAATTCTATTTGCATTCTTTTTTATAACAATTGCTTATATAAGTTTTAGCTATCTTAAAAAAACAGAGCAAAGTAATATTTGGGTTGGAATGGCTAAAGAAATTGCTCATCAGCTCGGAACACCTATTTCCAGTTTAATGGGCTGGACTGAACTACTTAAACTTAAACTTTCCAAACCAAACGAAGTTTTAAATGTTGCTCACGAAATGGAAAGCGATCTTTCAAGATTAAATAAAATTACCAATCGATTTTCTAAAATAGGATCAAAACCAAATTTGAAAGATAAAAACTTGGTTGAAGTTATAGCATCGGTTTTACTTTATTTTGAAAAGAGATTACCTCAAACAGGTAAAGATGTTACGCTGATTTTTCCGGAAAATCCGCCAATAAATTTAATGCTAAATCCCGAACTTTTTGAATGGGTTATTGAAAATTTACTAAAGAATGCAATTGATGCAATAGGAAATAGAAAAGGAAAAATTAAGATTTCAATAAAGGAAACCGAAAAACAAGTTGAGATAGAAGTTGCAGATAACGGGAAAGGAATTTCAAACAAAAACAAAAAGGATATTTTCAAACCCGGCTACAGTACAAAAAGCAGAGGTTGGGGATTAGGTTTAAGTTTATCTAAAAGGATAATTGAAGACTATCACCAAGGAAAATTATTGTTAAAAAATTCAATTGTTGATGAAGGAACAACTTTCCAGATAATTATGAAAAAATAAATACGGAGTTAATTTATGAGTACAAGACCTCAATGGGATGAATATTTTTTAAAAGTTGCAATGCTTGTTTCCGAACGAGCTACATGTCCGAGGATGCACTGCGGCTGTGTTCTTGTTAGAGATAAAAGAATTTTATCAACAGGCTACAACGGTTCAATACCCGGAGGCGGACATTGCGAAGATATAGGTTGTATGATTGTTGATAATCATTGCGTACGAACAATTCACGCAGAAATGAATGCTATTTTACAATGTTCCATCCATGGCGTTAGTACTCAAGGAGCATCTGCTTATATTACGAATATGCCTTGCACAAATTGTGCAAAAGCATTAATTGGTGCTGGAATAAAAGAAATTGTAATTTTTTCTGATTACCACGACACAAAAGCGGAAGAGTTTTTTGAAAATGCAAGAGTAACTTTAAGAAGAATAAAACAACCTAACCATCAAATAAATTATAATTTAAAAGATTTTTCTTCGGCAAAAGCGATTAAGTAAAAATACTCTTTGCCAATTATCCCGATTTTGTAAAAGATAAGATGCAGTATTTACGGGAATTAGTCATTGAAACCGCAGAAGAAATTAGCGAAATCAAAATTTTAGAAAGAACTTTGAAATAGGGCGAACCAAGTTTTATAACTAAAAATGGCAGTACCCTAAGAAATGATTGGAAAGAAAAAAGACAAAACCAATATCAAATGTATTTTAATTGTACAAGTAAATTGGTAGAGATTTTTAAATCGTTATTTGGAGAATTGTTTGAATATGAAAAGTATAGAGCAATAATTTTTCAACTTGACAAAGAGATACTTATCGCAGAATTAAAAAAATGTATAAAAGCAACATTAATGTATCATAAAGTGAAGAATGATTTAACTTTAAGAATGTGAAATGCAAGTAACTAACATTTGTAACCATTGTATAGTGTAATAAAAAGCATAAAACAGAAAAAACAAATTAGCTTAAGCCATTGTAGAGTAG
>PDWI01003776.1_pt1 | contig 29913 bp, 34 predicted proteins | sample 1430891 | NCBI WGS metagenome assembly PDWI01 (sample SAMN01162508, study PRJNA174530) | Oral metagenome, whole genome shotgun sequencing project. | biome: Marine environment; feature: Marine mammal; material: Swab sample of the gingival sulcus; isolation source: swab sample of gingival sulcus... | reverse complement strand
GGAGCGTTTAACCACTGAAATCAATAAAAGTATGCCACAAGAGACGGTTTATCATAAATTATCTGATGAGCTGGTTGATAAAATTGTTGAGTGTTATCCAGATAAAGCTCCTTTTGATATTCAGATTGAGTTAATTCAAAAAGAAATTGTGAATAAAAAATATGATTTTATTCAACAAGATAGCTTTACTCAAATTAAACAGCTTTATCCTAAGGCTTTTGTGGGTATGAATAAGCTTAAAGATGGTAAGATCGATTTTGCAAACAAGAAAACCAAAAATAAAGTTAGTATTCGAGCAGGGAAATATGATGAATTAAAAGCCTTGTGGGAAAAAATCAATGAAAAAGTGATTTTGCAATATGAGATAAAAACAGAAGATGAGTTTTTAGCATTATTTACGGCATATTTAAAACAACATTCAGGGAAGTTTGTGCAATCAGGCATTAAAACCGTGAAAAAAAGCGTAAAAATTTATCAAAATCAGGCTCAAATGGTAGGAAATGACAGCGTTTATGAGCATAACTTTGAGCCTATTGTTGAAATGAGTTATAGCAAATTTTTGCAAAAATTATCACAGGTTACTTTTATAAAAATATCCACTTTGCATAATGCGTTTTATCAATTAAAAGATGAGATTAAAATTAACGATTTTCTAAATCTTCAAACAATAAACGCCGATTTTCTAAATCTTCAAACAATAAACGCCATTAAAGCAGGATTTAATCGCTTTTTGCTGTTTCATTCATTTAGTGATTTTAATATTGCTTTCAATCAAATTGACAGCAAGGTGCACCCAACAAAATTTACGGATAAACAAGGGCAAGTGTTGAGTGAAATTAGCAGTGCAGATTTAGGTTTGCAAAACGATGAAAAAATATCACCGCTTAAAAGTTATCTTTTTGACCGTGTTTTTTATGATAGTGAGATTGAAAAAGAAAATATTGTGAATGATGAAATACAAGAAGTAACGGTATTTACCAAAATTCCTAAAAATTCAATTAAAATCCCTGTTGCAGGTGGTGGGACGTATTCCCCTGATTTTGCTTATATCATTAAAAAAGCAAGTGGCGAAGTGTTAAATCTCGTGGTTGAAAGTAAAGGTGTGGATAGCAGTGAGATTTTAAGAAAAGAAGAAACAAAGAAAATTCAGCACGCTGAACAATTATTTAAGCAATTTGGCGATTCTCTGAACATTAAGTTTGTTTCGCAGTTTAATCAAGAAAAAATAGCTGGAATTATTAAAAAATATTTATAATTATGAGCAGAATGTACAAATCGCCAACAGAGATTAAAGGTGCTGAAAAACTTCCAAGAATTATGCAAGAATTTTTGGATAATCTTTGGCATATTGACGGTCTTTCTCAAAATTCTTTAGACTCATACAAAATTGATTTATTGCTCTTTCAATCTTTTTTAAATGAAACAAATGCAGATGTATTAACTATTAACACCGCTTTCATTCAAGATTTTTTTGAAAAAAGGTTTAATGAAGGTTACAGTAGTGCAAGTTCAAGAAGAATGCTTAGCTGTTTAAGAAGGTTATTTCAATTTTTGGTAAACGAAAAATACCGAATCGATGACCCAACCGCTCTTATTAAACACGCTAAAAAAACGCATAGCATTCCCAAAGCACTTTCAAGCGAGCAGGTTATCGCATTATTAAAAGCACCAAGCACCATTATTGATGTTGAACTTCGTGATAAAGCAATGCTTGAATTACTCTATGCAACAGGCATTCGTGTAACTGAACTTATCAGCTTAACGCTTGATGATATTTATTTAAAAGATGGCGTTCTTCGCGTTATCGGAAAAGGCGATAAAGAACGGCTTGTTCCTATTGGTGAAGAAGCGTGCTTTTGGATCACAGAATTTATTGAAAGCGGTCGAGATTTTTTATTAAAAAACAAAACATCAGATGTACTATTCCCCAGCAATAGAGGAACTAAAATGACACGCCAAACCTTTTGGCATCGCATCAAACATTATGCAACTATTGCAGGTATTGATGCTGAAAAACTATCCCCTCACGTATTAAGACACTCTTTTGCAACTCACTTAATCAATCACGGTGCTGATTTACGTGTGGTTCAAATGTTATTAGGTCATAGTGATTTATCAACCACGCAAATTTACACCGAAGTTGCTAAATCTCGCTTAAAATCATTGCATCAAAAATATCACCCTCGAGGCCAAATGTAAAAAAATCAAGCAAACGTTTAATATTTTTTTAAATTTTTGTTACATTTTATTTAAAGTTGTGTTATTATTGATTTTAGGTTAATCCCTATTTTCTCATTAACATTTAAACTCAAGGAGATTTTTATGCAAAAATATCAAATGTATATTGATGGGCAATTTGTTGATTTTCCAGCAGATGTTGCTGTTTATAACCCTTCTACTCTTGAAACCCTTTCTTATATTCCACACGGTACACGCCAACACGTAGAGCAAGCGTTGAAAGCTGCTCAAAAAGCTCAAGTAGCTTGGGAAAAAGTTCCTGCTGTTGAACGTGGGGTTTATTTGCATAAAGTTGCAGATAAAATTCGTGAAAAAGCACAGTTTTTAGCAGAAACCATTACTAAAGAGCAAGGTAAACTTATTGATCTTGCTATGGTTGAAGTAAATTTCACTGCTGATTATTTAGATTATATGGCAGAGTGGGCAAGACGCTACGAGGGTGAAATTATTCAAAGTGATCGCCCTAATGAAATGATGTTTTTACATAAATTACCAATTGGCGTAATTTCTGGTATTTTACCTTGGAATTTCCCATTCTTTTTAATTGCTCGTAAATTTGCACCAGCACTTATTACAGGAAACACCATTGTTATTAAACCAAGCTCTGAAACACCAAACAATGCTTTTGAATTTGCAAAAATTGTTGATGAAATTGGTTTGCCAAAAGGCGTTTTTAATTTAGTATCAGGCAGTGGACGAGAAGTTGGTAACGAATTATCAAGCAATCCTATTGTTGGAATGGTAAGTTTAACAGGTAGCGTTGAAGCTGGTACGAAAGTAATGGAAGCTGCTGCTAAAAATGTTATTAAAGTAAATCTTGAATTAGGCGGAAAAGCACCTGCTATTGTTTGTAAAGATGCAGATCTTGACGCAGCAGTTGAACATATTAAAAATTCTCGTATCATCAATAACGGTCAAGTTTGTAACTGTGCTGAACGTGTGTATGTTCATTCAAGTGTTTATCAAGAGTTTTGCGATAAAATGACAAAAGCAATGGCAAGCGTTACTCTTGGCGATCCATTAACAGAAAAAGTTGATATGGGTCCTTTAGTAAATAAAGCTGGAGTTGAAAATGTACAACGCTTGGTTGATAGTGCTGTTAAAGCTGGAGCAAAATTATTAGTTGGTGGTAAACCATCAGATCGTGGTGAATTATTCTACCCTGCAACCGTGCTTGCTGATTGTACACAAGATATGGAAATTATCCAACAAGAGATTTTTGGTCCAGTATTACCAATTATGCCTTTTGATACACTCGATCAAGCGATTGAATATGCTAACGATTCTGAATATGGTTTAACCAGTTCAATTTATACTCAAAATCTTGATGTTGCAATGCGTGCAAGCCGTGAAATTAAATTTGGTGAAACCTATATTAACCGTGAAAACTTTGAAGCAATGCAAGGGTTCCACGCAGGTTTTAGAAAATCAGGTATTGGCGGTGCTGACGGTAAACACGGTTTAGAAGAGTTTTTACAAACAAAAGTAGTGTATTTACAATATAACACCGATGCTCATAATGAGCGATAATATTAATTGATAACGTAAAACAAAAGAACCGTTTAAAAATACGGTTCTTTTTTAGTTTTCAGTTTTATTAAGCTTTATCTGTTGTATAATCAAATCCTTGCTTTTGACACGGCTTACAATCACTTAAGTCAGGGTTCTTATCATAGTTATAAAAAACTTGATTTGTCGGCTTACAAGGTGGTAACTCTTCTGATGAGTTCACATCATTTCCTAATTGAGCTTCATTTTTAATAAACTCTTTAATCTTTTCTACTGATTTAATGTTGTTATAAACAATAACTGGTGCATCAGGATTGTTTTCATCTTTAATGGTGATAGTAAAATTACTCATTATTAGTTTCCTTCAAAATAATTATTTAAAATTTATGTGCAAATTTTATGCTTAAATACAGCAAAAGTCTATCAATTTTAGCGATAGTTAAAACAAATCATAAAAGCTAATATTTAAAACCAAAGCGGTGTAAATTTTGACTAAATTTGCATCGCTTTATTTTTTTAAACAAATATTATGTGTTATAATTTTAGTTCTATTTATTTTTATACAATGAGGTTTTTATGTTTGGAAAAGCAGGACTTGGTGGCTTAATGAAACAAGCTCAACAAATGCAAGAAAAAATGCAACAAGTGCAAGAAGAAATTGCACAAATGGAAGTGATTGGTGAAAGTGGTGCTGGTTTAGTAAAAGTTACTATCAATGGCTCTCATAATTGTAAAAAAGTTGAAATCGATCAGTCTTTATTTGAAGATGATAAAGATATGATTGAAGATATGGTTGCAGCAGCTTTTAATGATGCAGTTCGTCGTGCAGAAGCGGTTCAAAAAGAAAAAATGAAATCAGTAACCAAAGGTATGCCTCTTCCTCCAGGTATGAAAATGCCATTTTAATTAAACTTTATGCAAATTAGTTTATTACTTGAAGAACTTATTACATCGCTAAAAGTTTTACCAGGAGTTGGAGCAAAATCAGCTCAAAGAATTGCTTACCATTTATTATCGAGAAATCGTAAAGGTGGAACAGAGCTTGGTAAAAAATTAGTAGATGCAATGAGTTATATCGGCAATTGTGAAGATTGCCGAAATTTCACCGAAGATACCAAATGTGCTATCTGCACGAATGAAAGAAGAATTAACAGCCGAACTCTTTGCGTTGTTGAAATGCCTTCCGATGTGCTAGCGGTTGAACAAACCTCTCTTTTTGCAGGGCGTTATTTTGTCTTAATGGGACATTTATCTCCTATAGATGGTATAGGTCCAAAAGAGCTAGGGCTTGATTTACTACATCATCGTCTTGAAACTGAAAACTTTGATGAGGTGATTTTAGCAACAAATCCTTCTATTGCTGGCGATGCAACAGCTAATTATATTGGGGAACTTTGTGAACATCTTAATATCAAAGTAAGTAGGATTGCTCACGGCATTCCTGTTGGTGGTGAACTTGAAATGGTTGATAGTGCAACGTTAATGCACGCTTTTGCAGGTCGCCGTAGTTTAGATAATTAGATATTTTGAGAAAATAATATGAAAATTTTAAGGTTTCTTTTCCTTCTGCCTTGGCGTTTATTTAAATTTATACGTGAAATTGTTCTCTCGTTATTTTGTATTCTCCTTTTAATTGGTGGCTTTGCTTTTTATAATGTTATAAATCCTGTTGATAAGTCAATGCAAGAACTTAACGATTTTGAAAAAGGAGCATTACGCATTGATTTACACGGTTACTTGGTTGATAATGTTGATCCTGATGATGAGTTTGCCACTGAAATACTTTCAGAAATTACAGGTAATGATACTGGATATATTAGTATGTTCGACCTTGTGCGTACCATTAGACGAGCAGAAAAAGATAATCGCATTACAGGAATTGTATTAGATTTTGACCACTTTACTGGTGGAAGTTTAAGCCATCTTGAATATTTAGGATCTGCTATTAAAGATTTTAAAGAAAAAACAGGTAAAAAAGTAATAGCTATTTCAAAATACTATACTCAATCAGATTATTATTTAGCATCTTATGCAGATCGTATTTTCTTAAATCAAGCTGGTGAAGTTGATATTCACGGTTTAGCAACAAATCATCTTTATTATAATGACTTATTTAAAAATTTTGATATTGAGCCAAAAATTTATCGAGTTGGTACTTATAAAAGTGCTGTTGAGCCATTTATGCTCAATAAAATGTCTCAAGACGCTAAAAATAATGCACAACAATGGTTAAATTCTGTTTGGAATAATTATCAAAATGATGTTATTACTAATCGTAAATTATCAGAAAAGATCTTATTAGATGAGCCTAAAATTTATCTTGACAAGTTTAAAAAAGCGGATAAAAATTTTGCAAAATTTGCAAAAAATCAAGGTTGGATTACCGATATAACAACTGAAGCAAAACTTTTAAAAACACTACAAAAAGAATTTGGTAAAGATGGTAAACGTTATTACTCATACATTGATTATGATATTTATAAAAAATTATTATCTAACCGCTTTGAAGAAACAGATGATGATCATATTATGGTAATTAATGTTGATGGCACTCTTGTTGATGGAAGTGGACAAGTTGATGAAGTTGGTGATTATGATATTGTTCCACTATTAAAAGATGCTCGATTTGACAATAATGTAAAAGGTGTTATTTTACGTATTAACTCACCAGGTGGAAGTGCTTTTGCGAGTGACTTAATTTATCAAGAATTATTAGCATTAAAAAGCATTGGAAAACCTGTTGTAACCTCTATGGGAGAAATGGCTGCATCAGGAGGTTACTATATTGCTGCACCAAGTGATAAAATTATTGCAAGTAAATATACCATTACAGGATCTATTGGTGTTTTTGGCGTTGGCTTTAATTTAGAAAAAACAGCTCAAAAATATGGTGTAAATGCTGATGGCGTAGCAACGCACGATTTTGCGAAAGGCTCTGAACTTAACCCTATCGCATCAGAAAAAGATGCTCTTATGCAAGCATCAGTTGAAGGTGTTTACGATGACTTCTTAACTATTGTTGCACAAGGTCGTAAACTTTCAAAAGAAGCTGTTGATAAGATTGCACAAGGTCAAGTTTGGTCTGGGGAAGATGCGTTGAAACATAAACTGGTTGATAAATTAGGAGATTTTAATACCGCTTATGATGAAATGATGAATGTTATCAATGATAAAAGAGTGAAAAAAGGTCGAGACAAAATTGACAATCTTCCTGTTGTTTGGGTTAAAGAGAAAAAAGACTTTTGGGAAAAGTTAGAGTCTTCTTTTGGTGCTAAAATGCAAAGTTTAATTAGTTACCCATTTAAAAATGAACTTTCATCACTACAAAAGCAAGCTAAACAATTAGATTTATTACGAGATCCAAAAAATATTTATCTATTCTGTACTGCTTGTGAGTATAAATAATTCATAAAAATACCCCAACCGTTATCTAACGATTGGGGTATTATATCAAAAAAATTTTAATCGCAATACTCTTGATAATGTAGTGCTAAATATTGTAATCCTATAACCGCAATAGCATTATTGATTGTTCCATCTTCAACCCATTCTAAAGCTTGTTTACGGCTTACACTATGTACTAAAATATCCTCACCTTCTTCAGGCAATCCATAAATACCACCAACATTTGAGCTATCAATTAAAGCTACATAAAAATCAATTTTTTCACGAAGTCCACCAGGACTATCCCATACAGAAAGTACTTTTTTTGCCTCTTTAACTTCAACACCTGCCTCTTCAAATGATTCTCGAATTACGGTTTCAAGGCTATCTTGCCCTTCTTCAACCATTCCAGCAACAAGCTCTAACAACCAAGGCGTATGATTTTTATCAACCGCTCCAATGCGAATTTGCTCAACTAAAACAACTTCATCTCGTTTCGGATCGTATAAAATAGCAACTGCTGCACGCCCTTTTTCCAATACTTCACGAATAATAACTTCACTTTTTTGTCCGTTAAAAAGACTATGTTTGAAAAACACCTTTTTTAAATGAAAATGACCTTTATATAACGTTTCCTCTTTGATAATTTCAATATCATCTGCATTAAATTGTAAAATTTCAGCCATTGGTTACTCCGTTTTTATTACTTGAAACTGTTGTTTATTTTCTAGTGTTATAGCTGTTTTCTGCTTTGTTTTGTAATCAAAATTAAAAATTTGAATATCATCACCTTTGCAAAAAAGAGCTAAAAATACACCGCTTAATGACCCAAAGTAAAGTGAACCATTTTCTACAAATTGGCTTTTAATTTGCTTATTTTCTAATACTACGTTTTTAATTTTTGAGATGCCAAAACCACTTGCTTTTAATACTGCTTCTCGTAGGCAAAAATGTAAATAAAATTCTTGTTCGGTGATATTTTGATCGCAAGCGATAAAATGTTTAGCAATTTTTGCAATGTTTCTTTTTTTACTTGAATCTTCAATATCAATACCAACTTTACCATTAAACGTTACTGCAACAGCTACAAAATTACCACTATGACTAATGTTAAAATCAAGCTGACAATCTTTAAAATAAGGTCGTCCTCGCTGCGTTTTTTTTATAGTAAGATAAGGATTCACTCCAAACTGTTTACAAAGCTCTTGTAATTGTATTTTTGCAATTAAGCGTAATTGGGTTAATGTATTATTTTTTTCAAGCGGTGAACATTGCTCATTTTTTTGCAAATCTTCATCTTTTATTTTTGAAACAAAAACCCAAGTACTCATTAAATAAAATCGCCACTTACTTGGAATAGTTTTTCAACATCACCAATTTTTTTAACATCATTAAAGAAAATGATAACCTTATCTTTTTTCTCAATAACAGTATCATCTTCTACAATAATAGCATTATCATTACGAATGATACCAGCAATAACAACCCCTTGTGGTAGTTTAAGTTCGTTAATATGACGACCTACTACTTGTGATGAGTCAAAATCACCGTGTGCAGTAATTTCTAATGCTTCTAATAATCCTTGATTAAATGATGCTACTTGAGAAATATCACCTTGACGAACCCAACTTAATATTGATGATATTGCACTTTGTTGTGGTGAAATAATAAGATCAATAGTGCTTTCTTGAATTAAGTCAAGATAAACGGCTCGTTTAACAACAGCGAGTGTTTTTTTAGCTCCCATTTTTTTAGCAAGTAATGATGCCATAATATTTGCTTCATCATCATCAGAAAGGGCAAGAAAATAATCAACCGCATCAATTTGTTCTTCAAAAAGTAATTTTTTATCAGCCGCATTACCTTCAAGAACCAACGTTTTTTTCAATTGTTCTTCAAAATTTATAGCACATTCGTGATTTTTTACAATAAGTTTTACATTCATCTGATTTTCAAGAGCTTTTGCAAGATTGTAAGAAATATCAGTTGAACCTGCTATCATAATGCGTTTTGGCAGATTTTCAAGGCGAGCAAGTTGGCTCATAACAGCTTTAATATCTGATGTTTTTGAAATAAAAAACACCTCATCTTCAGCTTCAATGACGGTTGATGGTTGCGGAATAATCACCGTTTCACCACGCACAATAGAAAGAATTTTTGTTTGCGTATGAGGTAAAAATTCTTGTAATTTAGCAATAGGAAATCCCACTAATAAACCACCATAATAAGCGTTTAAGCTAACAATAGATAGCTGATTTTCTCCAAAGTGAGCCATCTCTAATGCACCTGGATATTCAATGAGTTGCGTTATTTGGTGCGTCAATAATATTTCAGGAAGAATAATATGATCGATAGGCAATACTTGATTATTAAATAATGCTTCACGCTCTCTTACATAATCACGATTACGAATCCTTGCGACACGCGTTGGAATATGAAACAGCGTATAAGCAATTTGACAAGCAATCATATTGGTATCATCATTTGCTGTTACCGCAATCAATAAATCAGCATCATTTGCTCCTGCTTCTCGTAAAATTTTGGGTGATGAACCATTGCCTTGCAGTGATTGCAAATCGTGAGCTGATTGTAAATTTTCTAATACATCACTTCGTTCATCAATAATGGTTACTTCGTGTTCAACACTTAAATGTTCAGCTAAAATACTGCCTACTTGACCTGCACCAAGAATAATAATTTTCATTTTTTTATCTTTTTTATAAATTTATAGTATTTTAACAGTAATTAGGCAAAGAAAAAAATGATTTTTTTCTCTTTATTTTATATCATAGTAAAACTTTTGTATTATTAACATTATTATGGAAGATTTAGAAAATATTGAACAAAATGTTGTTGAAAAACAAGTTGAAATTGATTTATCAAAACCAAGTGCTGATATTGAAACATTGGTGAAACGAGCTAGCATTCTTAAACAAATCAGAGCTTTTTTTGAAAATCACGGCGTTTTAGAGGTTGAAACACCAATTTTAAGTGAATTTGGTGTAACCGATCTTGCATTAAACACCTTTAATACTGATTTTAAACCGCCTTTTGGTGAAAGTAAAAAGCTGTATTTATCAACCAGTGCAGAATATGCAATGAAACGTTTATTAAGTGCAGGAATAGGACCAATTTACCAAATATCAAAAGTATTTCGTAATGAAGAACAGGGACAATTTCATAATCCTGAATTTACTATGCTTGAATGGTATCGTCCTCATTTTTCAATGTTTCGTTTAATTGACGAAGTTGAAGATTTAATGCAAGCAATATTAGATTGTAATAAATTTGAAAAAATTAGTTATCAATCTATTTTTCAAAAAGTACTAAAAATCGATCCGCTTACTACTTCAAAACTAGAGTTAGTTTCACTTTGTCAGCAAGAAGGATTAGTCTGTGATGAGAGTGATAACCGAGATACTTTATTACAGTTTTTATTTACTACCAAAATTGAAACGGTAATAGGCAAAGATGCTCCTTGCTGCGTATATCATTTCCCATCATCTCAAGCAGCTCTTGCACGTATATCTACAGAAGATCATCGTATTTGCGAGCGTTTTGAGGTGTATTATAAAGGTGTTGAGCTTGCAAATGGTTTTCACGAGCTTATTGATGCAGGTGAACAACGCCGTCGTTTTGAGTCTGATAACTTTGTTCGTCAAAAAAAAGAAATTGAAGTTATGCCACTTGATGAAAGATTTTTATCAGCAATGGAAAAAGGAATGCCAGACTCATCAGGGGTTGCTCTTGGGCTAGATCGTTTGATTATGATTGCTCTTGAAAAAGAAAAGATTAAAGAAGTACTTAGCTTTGATATTGAAAGAGCATAAGATTATCAACAAAAAAAGATAAAAAATTTACCGCTTAAAATATAATTTCAAATAAAAAAGTGTAGCACAGGCTACACTTTTAATATCTAATTTTTTCAAAAAATAATTAAACAAATGCAAACTTAATAATAAACAATACTGAAACTAATAATACTGGTAAATTAATTTCTTTTGCTTTTCCTGTAAAACCTTTCATTATACAATAACTTATGAACCCAAAAGCTATTCCTTCAGTAATAGAGAAGGTAAATGGCATCATAACGGTTGTGATAAACGCAGGTACAGCTTCTGTCAAATCTTCCCATTTTACTTCAATGAGCGATGAAGCCATCAGAACCCCTACAAAAATAAGCGATCCTGACGTTGCATAAGGTGGTACAATACTTGCAAGTGGTGATAAAAAGATAGTAAATAAAAATAATATACCAACGACAACAGCAGTAAGACCTGTTTTACCTCCAACACTTACACCAGAACCACTTTCAATAAACGCACCAACTGATGAAGTTCCCATAAATGCACCACCAACACTTGATAAACTATCAACATAAAGTGCTTCTTTCATTTTAGGAAAGGTTCCTTGCTCATCTGCAACGCCAATTTTCTGTGTAACAGCAATAAGCGTTCCTGATGAATCAAAAAGGTTTACCAACATAAAAGAGAAAATAATACCAATCAATGAAACATCAAACGCACCTAAAATATCAACTTGACCAACTACAGGGCTTAATGAAGGAGGGGTTGAAAACACACCGTGAAAACTTACGTTATCATCAAAAATTAGCCCTAATATGGTTACAATAAGAATTGATGCTAAAACGCCCCAATGTTTGCCTCTTGCCGCTAGCACTAAAATAATAAAAAGTCCTAATGTTCCAAGCAATACGCTAATATTTGTTAAATCACCAACGGTTACTAATGTTGCAGGGTTTGCAACAATAATTTTCATATTTTCAAAGCCTAACAAAGCAATGAATAATCCAATACCTGCTCCAATACCTACGCGTAATGTTGATGGAATTGATGAAATTAACCAATAACGAATTTTAAATAACGTTAATAAAAATAATGAAAATGAACCTAAGAAAATAGCCCCCATTCCTACTTGCCAGCTGTATCCAAGTTTTGAAACAACTACAAATGAGAAAAATGCGTTAAGCCCCATTGCTGGTGCTAATGCAATTGGTAAATTAGTTAATAATCCCATAGCAATTGAACCAATAGCTGCAATAAGGGAGGTTGTAACAAAAGCTACTTGAACATCAATTCCTGAAACACCTAAAATTGAAGGATTTACAAAAACGATATAGACCATTGTAAAATAAGTAGTGATACCCGCTATTATTTCAGTTTTAAAGGTTGTTCCTTTTTCTTTAAATTTAAAAAAATTATCAAACATAAATTTCCTATGTGTTGTTAAAAATATAATATAACCAAATAAAAACAAAAAAGCAAACGTTTTTATTGTTGGTGTTCAATTTTTATGTTTGCTTTTGTTAAAAACTATTTTTTATATTAGCTCGTAAATTATGAGTATATTATTACCGCTATATAAAACTAAAAAAGAGTAGTTATAATACTACTCTTTATTTGCTGTTACTTATTTATCGATTATTCTACTTATTCCAAGCCTTCATATCAATATCTAATCTCTCAAAATCCTGAGCATCAAATACAGGTTCATCTACACCATTATCAAGCTGTGATTGATAATCTTTTAATAATTTAACCGCTCTTGGAAACAGCATTATCAACGCAAGTAAGTTAATAACCGCTAACACGCCCATTAGTGGATCAGAGAAGAAGAACACTGCTGTTGCACGAGGGGCAGCAGCACCAATGAATAAAATAGCAACTACAGAAATTCTCAAAATAAATACTGAAACTTTTGCATTTTTTCCAAATAAGAAGCTTACACCATTTTCACCCATATAATAGTTAAAAATAATTGAGCTAAATGAGAATAATAAAATTGCAAAGGTTAATAAATATTTAACCCATTCACCAAAATGGAATACTAATGCTTGTTGTGTCAATACTACGCCGTCTGGTTTCGCACCTGGTACATATACATCTGATAACAAGATGATAAATGCTGTCGCACTACAAATAATCATAGTATCAATAAATACCGAAAGAGCTTGTGAAATTCCTTGACTTACTGGGTGTCTTACTTCTGCTGTTGCCGCAACATTAGGAGCTGAACCAAGTCCTGCTTCATTTGAAAATAGTCCTCGTCTCATACCTTGAGCAATAGCAGCACCCATACCACCACCAACAACTTCTTCAAATCCAAAAGCACTTTTTACAATAGTAGCGATTAAATGTGGAATCTCTGTAATATTAAGTAAAATAACAATTAAGGCTAATAAAATATAGATAAATGACATAATTGGCACAACTACATCAGCTGCTTTTGCAATACGTTTAATACCACCAAAAATAACGATACCACCAACTATCGCTAAGAAAATCCCTGTATAAATACGATCGATTCCTAAACTATCAAGCGCAGATCCAGCAACTGTATTTCCTTGAAAGGCGTTAAACCCAATAGAATAGCACAGTGTTAATGCTACGGCATAAATTGTAGCTAAAAAGCGATAATCTTTTCCTAATCCGTGAACAATATAAAATGCAGGTCCACCACGGTAAGTACCATCAGCTTCTTTTCTTTTATAAAGCTGTGCAAGTGAGCATTCAACTATCGATGTCATCATTCCAATAAGAGCGGCTAACCACATCCAAAAAACAGCACCAGGACCGCCTAATGAAATAGCAACTGCAATACCTGCAATGTTACCACCACCAACACGACCACCAATTGATACTAATAATGCTTGACGTCCTGAAAGTCCATCTCCTTTTTTATTCGTTTGTTTGAAAACTCGAAACATTCTACCAAAATAACGAAACTGTGCAAATCCACCAACAATGGTAAAAAGAACACCAAAAACAATCAACATAGGAATTAAAGACCAACCCCACGTCAGAGAATCTATAATTCCAAAAATTCCTTTAATAACTTCCATATCCTTGCCTTTTTAATTATAAATAAAACTAAAATTTTAATGAGTATTTGATAAAAATCAATTTTAATTGATACTTTTTGTTTTTTTGTCAATCAAATATAAATAATATTCACAAAAAAAACAAAAATGTAAATGATATTTTAAAAGGTTGTTATTCGCTACTTTCAAAAATTATATTTTTAACAGCAAAAGAGCTAACCACTGCTGTTAATAATGTAATAACAACAACAATAATTGCCAAATCCTGCGTTACAAATCCGCTACTTTCTCCAAGGTGAATACTAATTTTTCTAAATCCTTTTACTAATATTTGAGAACTAGCAAGATAAAGAACTACACCAAGCATACTTGCACAAAAACCAAATGATAAACTTAACCACACAAAACGTCTATGAATAAAGTTTAAGGTTGAACCACGACGTACCATTGAGCTAATTTCTTGAGCTTGTGAGTGAATCCATTGCTGCACCATAAAAAAGATAAGAAGCAGAATTGTTAGTGTGAAAATAATATAAACTGACCATTTAAGTGGTGTTGCAAGTGATTCATAAAGAGCAAATCTATCTAATAAACGCTGATTTAGATCAACAATAATACCTGGCTCTTTACGTAACTCGTGCATTAATTTTTGAATTCGTTCTTTTTTTAAAATACTGTCTTTTACTACTACTTTTGCTTGATGTGTTGCAACATTACCAATAGTTGCCAAAGGATTTTTATCAAATTTAATATCTTCAATTTGATTACTAAATTTTTTAATAATTCCTGTTCTATTTTGTTCCAATACGCCTTTTGACGCTGTTTCAAAAGTAATTGTTATCGACTGAGTTTTGGCTCCATCTTCGGTTATCTTATGAAAAGATTTTGCTGTAAAACTTGTCAAAAGAGCTAAACAAATTAACAGCCCTGCAATCACGGTACTTAACACAAATGTTTTTTTATGTTTTTGAAAATCTTTTATAAAATAATATCTTTGATAGCCCATATTCATCATCATCTTAATTAATTATTATTAGTAACAGTCAAAAATCCTTTTGACAAGCGGTAAGTTCTTGATTTAAATTCATTAATCAAATATGAGTGTGTTGCAATAATAACTGTTCTTGGTATTGTCGTTTGATTTTTTTCAACATAATCAAAAAATAATTGAAAAATTTGACGAGCAGTATCATCATCAACATTAGCCGTTGGTTCATCTGCAATCAAAATACTTGGATTAGTTACCATTGCACAAGCTATACTTACTCGTTGTTGTTGTCCACTTGATAAATATCTTGGAAGCATTTGATGAAAACCATTCTCTTGATCAAAAAGACCTACTTTTTCAAGCATAGCTTTTGCCATTAAAGATGCTCTTTCAAGTGAAACACCTTGAGCTAATAGAGGTTGCATAACATTTTCAATAGCAGTCAAATCAGCAATTAAAGGTAAATTTTGATAAACAACACCAATGTGCTTTCGTAATGCTTGTACTTCAAAACGATTTTTTGCATTAAAAAGTTTACCATTAATAAAAACTTCTCCTTTTGTCGGATAAAAATCGCCAGTAATCAATTTCAATAGTGAAGATTTTCCAGCTCCTGATTCACCCACTAAATAATTAACACTTCCCTCTTTAAACTCGAGAGAAACATTACTTAATGGATAAGTGAAGGTATCATTTTCTATTTTAAACTCTTTACTAACTTGGTTAAGTTTAATCATTATTGACCTTTTCTTTAAAATATCACCTTAATTATAAAGGTTTTTAGAATAAATTTAAAGGTATTGTTATTTTATACCATAAAAAAATTACGACCTAAGTCGTAATTTTAAAATATCTAAAAATATTAGTGTGCTATGATAGTTCCTTCCTTTTCACCTTTCATAACTTTTTTAAGACTACCCTCTTTATTCATATTAAATACACAAATAGGCATATTATGATCACGTGCAAGAGTAAAAGCGGCTAAATCCATCACTTTTAATTCTTTTTCAATAACTTCTTGATAGGTTAAGCGGTCAAAAAGTTTTGCATCTTTGTTTGTTGCTGGATCACAATCATAAACACCATCAACTTTTGTTGCTTTTAATACTAAATCAGCATCGATTTCAATCCCACGCAAACAAGCAGCACTATCTGTAGTAAAGAAAGGGTTTCCTGTCCCAGCAGAGAAAATTACTACACGTTTTTCACGAAGTTGTTTAATTGCATTTGACCAGTTATAGTTATCACAAATGCCTGTTAAATCAAAAGCAGACATAAGTTTTGCATTCACATCAGCACGAAATAACGCATCACGCAATGCTAAACCATTCATTACGGTTGCAAGCATTCCCATATGATCGCCAACCACACGGTTCATTCCTGCTTTTTCCAATTTTGCTCCACGGAAAAGATTACCACCACCAAGCACAACAGCAACTTCAACGCCCATTGCTAAAATTTCTTTAATTTCAAGAGCCATTCTGTCTAACACTTGTGGATCAACACCAAATCCCTCATTTCCCTGCAGAGCTTCTCCACTAAGTTTTAATAAAATTCTCTTATATTTTACATCTGTCATAATAACTCCACCATTCAAAATATCATTACAAATTATACAAATATTATTAAAAAATTACATCTTTATTTTATATTATTTATAATAATATCTTATAAAATCACATATATAAAAGGCGAACCTTTGTCCGCCTTTTTTATAATATCTTATATTATTTAGTCATTGCCGCAACTTCTGCTGCAAAGTCTGTTTCTTCTTTTTCGATACCTTCACCAACTTCAAAGCGAATGAAACCATCTACGTCAGCACCTTTTTCTTTTAATAGATCACCAACTGATTTTGATGGATCCATTACGAAAGGCTGACCAGTTAAAGAAACTTCACCAGTGAATTTCTTCATACGACCTGCAACCATTTTCTCAGCAATTTCTTGTGGTTTACCAGATTGAACTGCGATATCAATTTGAATTTGACGTTCTTTTTCAACAACATCAGCAGGAACATCTTCTGGTTTAACAAATTCTGGACGACTTGCTGCAACGTGCATTGCTACGTGTTTCACTAGCTCTTCATCAGCATTTTTAGCTGCAACTAATACACCAATTTTAGCTCCGTGTAAGTATTGACCTAACACTTCACCCTCAAGAATAGCAACACGACGGATAGTCATATTTTCACCAATTTTAGCAACTAATGCTGCACGTTTTTCTTCAAATTGAGCTTGAAGTACTGTGACATCAGCAACTTTATTTGCAACTGCAAAATCAGCAACTTCATTTGCTAATTCTAAGAAACCTGCATCTTTTGCAACGAAATCTGTTTCACAGTTCATTTCAAGAGCGATACCAAAACCTTCTGCGATACGAGTGATAATTACACCTTCAGCTGCAACACGACCTGCTTTTTTAGCAGCTTTCGCTTGACCTGATTTACGCATATTGTCAATTGCTAACTCAATATCACCATTTGCTTCAACAAGAGCTTTTTTACACTCCATCATTCCCGCACCTGTGCGTTCACGAAGTTCTTTTACTTGTGATGCTTTAATTTCTGCCATTTTAAAATCCTTTTTACTTGTAAAAATCTCAAAGCCTAACCAATTTGTTAGGCTTTATGGTTTATGCTTCTTCTTTAGCCGCTTCTTCAACTTCTGCTGCTTCTTTTTCAGCATCAACTGCACCACGTGCATCTTTAACTGTTTGAGAAGCTACTTTTAAGTAAAGAGAAATAGCACGAGTTGCATCGTCATTTCCAGGAATTACATAATCAATGTTATCTGGATCTGCGTTAGTATCAACGATTGCAAATACAGGGATTCCTAAAGTATTAGCTTCTTTAACAGCGATATCTTCATAATCTGCACCGATTACGAATAAAGCATCAGGTAAACCACCCATATCTTTAATACCACCTAAATCACGCTCTAATTTTTCTAAAGCACGAGTACGATCTAATGCTTCTTTTTTAGTGATTTTGTCAAAAGTACCATCTTTAGTTTGAGCTTCAAGATCTTTTAAACGTTTGATTGATTGACGAACTGTTTTCCAGTTAGTAAGCATACCACCTAACCAACGGTTATCAACGTAGAATTGTTTACAATCTAATGCAGCTTCTTTAACGGCAGCGCTTGCAGCACGTTTAGTACCAACAAATAAGATTTTACCATTGTTAGCAGCGATGCGAGAAAGTTGGTTCATTGCATCGTTGAACATAGGTAGAGTTTTTTCTAAATTAATGATATGAACACCATTTCTTTTACCAAAGATAAATGGTTTCATTTTTGGATTCCAGTAACGAGTTTGGTGACCAAAGTGAACACCTGCTTTAAGCATATCAATCATAGATGCTTGTGCCATAATTTTTTCCTTTTTGGTTATTTTTTTAGCTTTCGCTAAAATGGGTTACGCCACGACCGATCAAATAATTAAACTTTGCAAACTTTAAGATTTTTCTTACCGCTTGTTTAGCACCCATAACTATTTTTTTGATAATCGACCTGTGTTTTTTACATTAAAATAACATAATGCTGATTTTTGTATGCTAAAACCAGTCAAAAAAGCTTTGAAATTATATAGATTTTTAAATAAAAAATCAATCAATTTTTTTAAGTTTTAACTGGCATACACATCTTTAAATAACCACATATCCAAATCACCTTTAGAATAGCTTGTATCAATATAAAACATAATATTTTTAAGTGTATTTTTTTCTGTTAATAATATTTTAGATTTCCTAACAATATATTATTAAAAAATAAGATTATAACTTTTGAATTTTAATACCTAAATTTTATATTTATTATATAGAGATAATTTATAATATTATCTCCATATAATTATAAATTATCTATTTTATTAAACTCCAATTTGAATGATTACATTTAGGACAATCATACTTTTTACTAAGCCATTGAACAATTTTATCCTTAAATACTAATACTCCCACACCACCTACAACCAGAGCTGTACAAATTTCAAAAGCCAATCCTGTTCCAGCAAAGAAATAAGTAACCCAAGCCCAAAATCCACCAACTGGCATTACTCCCCCAATAATTCTTACAAGAAATTCTTTATTAAACGTTTCTTGATATCTGCAATGCTTACAACAAATTTTCATTTTTTACATCCTTATTTATATATTTAATAGATATTATTTACTTACTATGCAATAGTAAGTAAACATATAGTACTATATGTTCGTTTTTGGAAAACAAGTGAAAAACAAAAGAAAATCAACCGCTTATATTATTTTCATCTTGATACAAGCGGTTGATTTGAAGATATTTTTTGCAAAAAAAAAGACCTAACCGAAGTTAAGTCTTTTATTAATTTTAAAGTTGATTATTCAGCAATAACTGCTTTCTCAACTACACGAACTAAAGTCCAAGATTTAGTTTTTGAAATTGGAGCACATTCTCTAATTTCAACAATATCTCCTGCACCTGCTTCGTTGTGTTCATCGTGCACGTGTAATTTAGTAGTACGGCGCATAAATTTACCGTATAATGGATGCTTTACAGTACGTTCAATCGCAACTGTGAAAGATTTGTCCATTTTATCACTAACTACTTTACCGCGTACGGTGCGAATTTTATCAGTCATTATTCACCCGCCTTTTCAGTTAGAACTGTTTTAACTTTTGCAATATTGCGGCGAACTTCTTTCAACTGATGTGTTTGCTGTAATTGACCAGAAGCAGCTTGCATACGCAATTTAAACTGTTCTCCTAATAAATTACTTAACTCAGTATTGAGCTCTTCAACACTTTTTGTACGTAGATCTTGAGCTTTCATTACATCACCGTCTTAGTTACAAAGGTGGTTTTCATAGGAAGTTTAGCCGCCGCTAACGCAAATGCGTGACGAGCAACTGCTTCTGGAACACCATCCATTTCATATAATACTTTACCCGGCTGGATTAAGGCTACCCAGTACTCAACGTTACCTTTACCTTTACCCATACGAACTTCCAAAGGTTTTTCTGTTATTGGTTTATCTGGGAACACACGGATCCAGATTTTACCTTGACGTTTAACAGCACGTGTCATTGCACGACGAGCCGCCTCAATTTGGCGAGCAGTTAAACGACCACGACCAACAGCTTTTAAACCATAAGTACCGAAGCTTACATCAGTACCAACCGCAAGTCCACGGTTACGACCTTTGTGAACTTTACGGAATTTTGTGCGTTTTGGTTGTAACATTCAGTGACTCCTTATTTACGACCTTTACGAGCACCCTTGCGAGGTTTCTCAGGTTGTTTTTCTGTTTCCATCACTGCAGCCATTCCACCAAGAACTTCACCTTTGAAGATCCACACTTTAACACCGATAATACCGTATGTTGTAAGTGCTTCTGCAGTGCTATAATCAATGTCTGCACGAAGTGTATGAAGTGGCACACGACCTTCACGGTACCATTCAGAGCGAGCAATTTCTGCTCCACCTAAACGACCGCTAACTTCAACTTTGATACCTTTAGCACCTAAACGCATTGCGCTTTGTACTGCACGTTTCATTGCACGACGGAACATTACACGACGTTCAAGTTGTGATGCAATACCTTCAGCTGCTAATTTAGCATCTAATTCAGGTTTTTTAACTTCAGAAATGTTGATTTGAGCAGGAACACCTGCAATCTTAGCAACAGCTAAACGTAATTTTTCAACATCTTCACCTTTTTTACCAATAACGATACCTGGGCGAGCTGTGTGAATAGTCACACGAATGCTTTTTGCAGGACGCTCAATAGTAATGCGTGAAACTGATGCATTTTCTAAAGCTTTATTTAAATATTGACGTACTTTGAAATCGCCATCTAAATTATCAGCGAAATCTTTAGTATTCGCGAACCAAGTAGAGTTCCAAGGCTTAACAATGCCTAGGCGAATACCATTTGGATGTACTTTTTGACCCATAGTAATCTCCTACTTAATTAACGATCTGACACAACCACTGTGATGTGGCTTGTACGTTTTAAAATACGATCTGCACGACCTTTCGCTCGTGGCATAACGCGCTTCATTGACGGACCTTCGTCTACGAAAATTTTCGCAACTTTAAGATCATCGATATCTGCACCATCATTGTGTTCTGCGTTTGCAATTGCAGAATTTAAAACTTTCTTAACTAAAGCTGCTGCTTTTTTGTTAGTATAAGTTAAAATTTCAAGTGCTGAATTTACATCTTTACCACGAATCAAATCCGCAACTAAGCGAGCTTTTTGAGCAGAAGTGCGAGCGTAACGATGTTTTGCTATAGTTTCCATCTTTTACCTCTTATTTCTTAGCTTTCTTATCTGCGGCGTGACCGCGATAGGTACGAGTTGGTGCAAACTCTCCTAATTTGTGACCGATCATTTCATCAGAAACAAATACAGGAACATGCTGACGACCATTATGGACGGCGATGGTCAATCCAATCATTTGTGGAATGATCATTGAACGACGGGACCAAGTTTTAATTGGTTTTTTATCCCCGCTTTCCAACGCCTTCTCTACCTTCTTCAACAAGTGTAGGTCAATGAAAGGACCCTTCTTGAGAGAACGTGGCATAGGTTACCGTTTTCTTACCTTTGGTTTGAACGCCCCAAGGAGTAACAGGGTGTTTACCGAAGTTACGACCTTCACCACCACCGTGTGGGTGATCTACTGGGTTCATCGCAGTACCACGAACTGTTGGACGAATACCTCTCCAACGGCTAGCACCAGCTTTACCAAGAACTCTAAGCATATGTTCGCTATTACCAACTTCACCGATAGTTGCTACACATTCTGCTAATACTTTTCGCATTTCACCACTGCGAAGACGTAATGTTACATAGTTACCTTCACGTGCTACGATTTGTACATAAGCACCAGCACTACGTGCAATTTGTCCACCTTTTCCAGGTTTTAACTCAACGTTATGAACAGTTGAACCAACTGGAATGTTACGCATTGGAAGAGCGTTACCAACTTTAATTGGAGCACTAACACCTGCTTGTACCGTATCACCTTTAGCCAGACCTTTTGGTGCTAAAATATAACGACGTTCACCATCTTTATAAAGCACTAATGCAATATTTGCACTACGGTTTGGATCATATTCTAAACGTTCTACAACACCTTCGATGTCTAATTTATTACGTTTAAAATCAATAATACGATAGTGTTGTTTATGTCCACCACCGATATGACGTGTTGTGATACGACCATTGTTGTTACGACCACCAGTTTTAGATTTTTTATCTAAAAGGGCTGCAAAAGGTTTACCTTTATGCAAGTCATTATTAACAATTTTAACTACATGACGACGACCAGCGGAGGTCGGCTTACATTTTACGATAGCCATAATCTATTATCCTCCGTTACTCTGCACTGCCAGCAAAGTCTAATTCTTGACCATCTGCTAGGGTTACGTAAGCTTTTTTCCAATCGCTACGACGTCCCATTTTAGCACCACGGCGTTTAGTTTTACCTTTAACAACAACAGTGCGTACAGAATCTACTTTAACTTCAAACAATTGCTCAACTGCTGTTTTAATTTCTGCTTTGTTTGCATCTAGTGCAACTTTGAAAACCATAGCATTGTTGTTTTCTGCATTGTTTGTAGCTTTTTCAGAGATATGCGGTGCACGTAGCACTTTTAATAAACGAGCTTCTTTCATTACGCGAACATCTCCTCAAGTTGCTTAATCGCTTCTTTAGTTACAACAACTTTTTCGAAAGCAATTAAGCTTACAGGGTTGATTGCAACAGCATCACAAACGTCAACTTTAAATAAGTTGCGTGCCGCTAAATAAAGATTTTCACTCACAACATCAGTTACGATTAAAACATCTTCAAGCGATAATGCTTTAAGTTTTTCGACTAAGATTTTTGTTTTCGGTGCTTCAACATCAAAACTATCAACAACTACTAAACGTTCTTGACGAACTAGTTCTGATAAAATGCTTTGCATAGCACCACGATACATTTTTTTGTTTACTTTTTGGCTGTGATCTTGTGGTTTCGCAGCAAAAGTAACGCCACCACTACGCCAGATAGGTGATTTAACATCACCAGCACGAGCACGACCAGTTCCTTTTTGACGGAAAGGTTTTTTGCCAGTACCTGAAACTTCAGAACGTGTTTTTTGTGCACGAGTGCCTTGACGAGCACCTGCTGCATAAGCAACAACAACCTGATGAATTAAAGCTTCATTGTACTCACGTCCGAAGGTAGCCTGAGAAACAGTTAATGCAGTTCCTGCATCTTTTAATACTAATTCCATTTCTATCTCCTAGACTTATGCTTTCACAGCTGGTTTCACGATAACATTACCATTGATAGCACCAGGAACAGATCCTTTTACTAATAGTAAGTTACGTTCAGCATCAACACGAACCACTTCAAGTGATTGAACGGTTACACGTTCTGCACCTAAGTGTCCAGCCATTTTTTTACCTTTAAACACACGTCCTGGAGTTTGACATTGACCAATTGAGCCAAGTACTCTGTGTGATAAAGAGTTACCGTGAGTAGCATCTTGGGTACGGAAGTTCCAGCGTTTAACACCGCCAGCAAATCCTTTACCTTTTGAAGTACCAGTTACATCAACTTTTGCAACTGCATCAAAAAATGCTACATTTAATTCTTGACCTACGGTGAATTCTTCTTTTTCACCTTCAGTACGAAATTCCCATAAACCGCGGCCAGCTTCTACGCTAGCTTTTGCGAAATGACCTGCTTCTGGCTTAGTTACACGATTTGCTTTTTTAGTGCCTGTTGTAACTTGGATTGCGCAGTAGCCGTCTGTTTCTAGGGTTTTAACCTGAGTTACGCGGTTGGCTTCGATTTCGATTACTGTAACAGGAACGCTCACACCATTTTCGTTGAAAAGGCGAGTCATACCTACTTTACGACCGATTAAACCAATCATTGTATTAACCTCTTAAATTCCCAATTAACCTAGGCTGATCTGAACATCAACACCAGCTGCTAAATCTAAACGCATTAGTGCATCAACTGTTTTCTCTGTTGGATCAACAATATCAACTAAGCGTTTGTGTGTACGGATTTCATATTGATCACGCGCGTCTTTATTTACGTGCGGTGAAATAAGTACAGTAAAACGCTCTTTACGCGTTGGAAGTGGAATTGGTCCACGAACCTGTGCGCCTGTGCGTTTAGCTGTTTCTACGATTTCCGCGGTAGATTGATCAATTAAACGATGATCAAACGCTTTTAAGCGGATTCGGATTCTTTGGTTCTGCATTAGATCAGAGCTCCAATTTTTAGCTAATAAAAAAACCGAACTATCTTTATTTAACCTATAAAAGATAGCCGACACCTACATTATTGTCATCAAATCGATGACGTTTTTAGTCAAATCTAACATTAATTAATTGCAAAATTTTAGTTAAATTTAACCGCTTGATAAATGATTACACCAAGCGACTTTATTAAAAAAGTCTATCTATTATATCAACTCTAGATAAAAAAGCAAGCACTTTTGTAACTTTTTTATCTTTTACTTCTTTTTATTAAAATATTCATAGGTTTGTGCCGTTGCGACTCTACCTCTTGGTGTTCTCTCTAAAAAACCTTGCTGAATAAGATACGGCTCAAGAACATCTTCAATAGTATCTTTAACTTCTCCTATCGCCGCTGCTAAATTATCAAGTCCAACAGGACCTCCATTAAAACGCTCAAGCACCGCTGTTAATAATTTTCGATCCATAAAATCAAAACCTTCAGGATCAACATCAAGCATTGCCAATGCCTTTTGAGCTATATCAATAGTAATAAGTCCATTATTTTTTACATCAGCAAAATCTCGAACACGACGAAGTAAGCGGTTAGCAATTCGTGGAGTTCCACGAGAGCGTCTTGCTATTTCAAAAGCAGCTTCATCTTCTAACTCTAAAGCTAAACAATTTGCACTTCGCATTACAATAGTTGTTAAATCTTCAACATTATAAAATTCTAATCGTTGCACAATACCAAAGCGATCACGTAAAGGTGATGTTAGAGAGCCAGCTCTTGTTGTTGCGCCAACTAATGTAAAAGGCGGTAAATCTAACTTAATAGAGCGAGCTGCAGGACCTTCACCAATCATAATATCAAGTTGATAATCTTCCATTGCAGGATACAATATTTCTTCTATTGCTGGTGATAAGCGGTGAATTTCATCAATAAAAAGCACATCAAAAGGCTCTAAATTTGTTAATATTGCAGCTAAATCACCCGCTTTTTCTAATACAGGTCCTGAAGTGGTACGAATATTTACTCCCATTTCATTGGCAATAATATTTGCAAGAGTAGTTTTACCAAGCCCTGGAGGCCCAAATATTAAAGTGTGATCAAGTGCATCATTTCGCATTTTTGATGCTTTAATAAAAATGTCCATTTGTTCACGAACACTTTTTTGTCCGATATAATCATCTAGTAATTTAGGACGAATAGCTCTATCAATTGCTTCTTCATCTTGTTTAACTACTCCTGATATAATGCGATCTGCTTCAATCATTAGCTATGCTTATCCTCCAAAAATTACTCGTTGCTCAACTATTTCACACAAAATATTTTGAGCGATGAGATGTGATTCTAAAACTCTTAATGAATTATTTGTTGGTGCAGGAATTTTAACATCATCAGGGGCTAATTTTGAGCTAATAAGATCATCATCACTTGACGTAAAAGCAATAATTTTTAAACCTTTTTCAATAGCTCTATCAAGAGCTTTTAAAACTGGCTTTGGAGCTTGCTTTTCACAAAAAACGACTAAAACATCACCGCTTAATGCTATTGCTTCAAGATAGCAAGCATAACTTTTATCACCTTGATTTTGTAAATTACAAATAGTTTGAAAGCTACTATTTTCTAAAAGAGTTGCATTAAAAATTGGTCGTGGTAATTTAACGTGTGTAAGGAGATGATTGACCAAAACATTAGCATTGCAAGCAGATAAACCTAACCCTAACGCAATAACTTTTCTACCATCTTTTAAGCAATCTACAATAAGTTCACTTGCATTAAGAATAAGCTCTGGTAAATTTTCAGCAGCTCTCATCTGTGTTTGTACACTTCTTTGATAGCTTTCTAAAACAGTATTATACATATATTATCCTAAAAAATTTGGAAACCAACAAGGAGGTTCATCACCATCAAAAGTAACGAGATCAAAACGACAATCAGTAGTATCAAGCGATAAGCCTAAACCAAGTAAATACAAACTAGCAGCTTTTTGCCATTTTTGTATTTTAGCCTTTGAAACACTTTCAACAGCTGTTACAAAAGATGATAAACCTCGATGGCGAACTTCAACAAATACAATAGTAGTACTATCAAGCATTACTAAATCAAGTTCGCCACCTTTAAATGTTACATTAGCAGCTTTAAATGTAAGACCTTGCTCTATTAAAAACGCTTTGGCCTTTTGTTCAAAGACTGCTCCTTTTTTTCTCATCTTTATTTTTTGATATTAGAAAGTTCGTGTTCCACCTTTGTATTGCTCCGATAAATCAACTGGAACTTGATTATCATATTGAGATTGCTCTTTAATTTGCTCTCTCTTATTTGATCTAAATTCTTTTAATTTTTTACGCTGAATAGCACGTTTTTTTGTATTTTCATACACTAATTCTTGATTTTTATAAGTAAACCAATCTAGATCACGCTCAATCACACAGTTTTCATCTGCACTTAATTTACCTGTTAAACCATCAATAACACTTCCTTGCAATTGTTTAAAAGGTCTATAATTTTCTAAAATAGTATAAGCATCATAACCTAATGCAAATAAACGCATAAAACTAACATCTCCTTTCGCAGCAGCTTTTGCTTGACGGTAATTTTCTGTAGTAATATCACCTAATAAAGGAATTTCACTAAATTTTACACCGTCCATTCCTGCTCTATAATCTGCATTATTATTACTACTATTACTACGAGAAGTCGTATAAATTTTTATTCTTGAAAGCTCTCTAATTTGATTAAGCGAACCTTTTGTTGCTCGCACTTCTTCTGGTTTTTGTCCAACAAAATAAATACTTTTTTTCCCAATTCTTGGTAATACTTTAAGAGTTTCTCCTATTTTCAATAAATCTTCATCAACTCCATAATAGTAAACTTCAACATTATTTCCTGTTAATTCTTGCCATTTTTCCATAAAGGCTTGAGATCTTCTTTTTCCAAAACTATTATCAGGAGCAATAACTAAAGGCTCAACAACACCATCATTAAACATTTTTGATGCTCCACTTTTTGATTCTTCTTCTGGTGAAAGTCCAAAGTAACAAACACTTTGATCGAAGTTATTTTTATAAGGAACATTTAACGCAACAACATTAAGCCCCAACAAACCAACATTTTTCAACTTTTCTACTTGGCTTTTAACTAAAGGTCCTACAATAGAAGTTGCCCCACGTTTTTTTGCTTGATTAATAATTGCAGATAAACTATTGCTATTACTATCATATAATTGTATTTGTGTATTATTGTTACGATTTGCATAGTTAAATCCTAAACGAATAATATTTCCAATTTCCTTAGTATTTCCACTTAATGGTAATATTAAAGCAATATTTGAAGATTTTTGTAACGCTTCTTCATCAATTCTTTTTAATGCAAGCGGTAAAAATCTATTTGCAATATGGCTATAATTACTATCTCTCCAATTTTGCACTGCATCTTTAATGCTTTCTCTATTTCTTAACGCATCTTTATAAGATTTTATTAAATCAAGCCAACCTAAAAGTTCATATTCGTTAGCATAAGCAACTATTTTATTGAGTTTATTCTGATCTGCATTCACCAAAACTTCCCAAATTGCATCATTATTAGACTGATATTCAAACTTATTGAGATAATCTCGACGTTTAATATAAGAACGTAAAGCATTTTCTAAATCATTATCACTTAAAGCTACCTGTGCTTGTGCATAGTAAAAGTTTTTCAAATCATCTGTTGATACATTACGAATATCTATACGACCTAATATTTTTTGTGCCATAGTAACTTTGCCCATTTTTGCAAGTACTCGAGCTTTTAATAATTGATAATTAAAATATTGTTGTTTATCAAGTTTCTTTCCTGATAACTCTTTCATCATACTTCTTGCTCTATCAATTTTTTCCTCATCAAGTAAAGCTCCAATAGCAAGTAAGCGGTAAGTATTTTTATCATATTCGCTTTGAGTTACAAATATTTGCTTTAACCAATAATCAGCACTTCTTTGAACTTGCTGACTATGAGTATCTCCACTTTGCATTCCCATTTCACACCCTGCAAGTACAGCTATTGCAAAAATAGGAAATAAAATTTTTCTTGTTTTTAGCACACTTGCCTTAAAATTTGTTAAACTTAACATATTCATTTTCTTCTCCTTATAATTATGGAATCAAACTTATATAAACAATTCGGTATATTATATATTGTTGCAACCCCAATTGGCAATCTATCCGACATAACTTTACGTGCAATAGAAACATTAAAATATGTAGATCTTATTGCTGCTGAAGATACTCGCCACTCTTCTAGGCTATTATCTCATCTTTGTATTAAAAAATCACTGTTTGCACTACACGATCACAATGAAAGTGAAAAAGCTCAAGTTTTAATTGACAAACTTAAAACAGGCGAAAATATTGCTCTTATTTCTGATGCTGGTACTCCTCTTATTTCTGATCCTGGTTTTCACTTGGTAAAACAAGCTCGAGAACAAGGTATTCAAGTAGTACCTATTCCAGGTGCTAGTGCTGTAATTACCGCTCTTTGTGCAAGTGGTATGCCAAGTGATACATTTCACTTTGAGGGATTCTTGCCTGCAAAAAGCAAAGGAAGAAAAGATAAACTTACTACCTTGCTAAATAATAGTGCAACTCTCATTTTTTATGAATCAACTCATCGCATTGTTGAAAGTTTATCTGATATGCTAGACATCTTTGGCAATCGTTACTGCGTTATCGCACGAGAACTTACCAAAACGTGGGAGCAAATTCACGGAGATACTCTTGAAAGTTTAATTTCGTGGATCAAAGAAGATAATAATAGACAAAAAGGTGAATTTGTTGTTATCGTTGAAGGTTTTACTCAAGATCAAAGTGATATTAGCCTTGATGCTATTAATTGTTTGACACTCTTAAAAAATGAACTTCCCCTAAAAAAAGCTGCAGCCATTACTGCTCAAATATTTAATTTAAAGAAAAATGATCTCTATAAGATAGGTTTAGATCTTTAATAATTACGGCATAAAGGTTATCTAAAAATAGCATCTCTGTTATCCTTTATGCCAAAATATTTAATTGTTCCGTTCAAAAAAGAATATTTAAAACAAATTGTTATGAATTATAAAGAAACCTTGTGAAACCTTAAAAACTTGAAAAGCCTTATAAAATCTAGCTTTGTGATACTTTTTGAAACGTTGGGGAACGTTGAAAAATGTTTAGGTGGTGGAGCTGGGGGGAGTTGAACCCCCGTCCGAAATCACTCAACCGTCGGCACTACACGCTTAGTCTATTTTTAATTTAACTTATGCACTGCGAACAGACACGCGATACATAAGCGAGTTTGATTAAGTTTAATGCTTCAACCTCAAACGGCGGCATCCACACGATCTCGTTTAATCTGACTCCTCTTTGATCTCCTTCTTACGAGCGAAAGCTAGAGAGAGAAGGCTCTGAGCAGGTTATTAAGCTGCTAGTGCGTAAGTTTCGTCGTTTGCGACTATTAGTTTGCGGTTTGTTTACAAGGCCTACCGCACCTTGGCGTGCACCTTGGGCATTGCTAATCCCGTCGAGTCCTAGATCAGCCCCAATGCATTGGATTTTTAATTCTACTGCTATTAACTATAAATGTCAATATAAATAATTTTTAAAGTGGGCAGATTCAAGTTTGAAGTGCAACGCACCCAAATTTAGATTTTACCTCAAGAGGTGTTTGATAGCCTAATACTTTTCTTGGTCTATTGTTTAAATTA
>PDWI01002172.1_pt1 | contig 29914 bp, 21 predicted proteins | sample 1430891 | NCBI WGS metagenome assembly PDWI01 (sample SAMN01162508, study PRJNA174530) | Oral metagenome, whole genome shotgun sequencing project. | biome: Marine environment; feature: Marine mammal; material: Swab sample of the gingival sulcus; isolation source: swab sample of gingival sulcus... | reverse complement strand
CGATTTTAGAAGCAACGAAGTAAAACCATTTAGAGATGAAGCCGATTTTATCATTACCAACCCACCTTTTTCACTCTTCCGTGAGTTTTTAGCGTGGATAATGGAAGCAAATAAACAGTTTGCCATTATAGGAAATATGAATGCCATTACCTATAAAGAAGTTTTTCCGCTAATTAAAGAGAATCAGATATGGTTAGGAGTTTCAACAGGATCAAAAGAATATATAAAACCCGATAAAACGATACAAAAAATGGGAAATACTTGTTGGTACACCAATATAGAACACGGAAGACGACACCTGCCAATGAGATTTATGAATATGAAAGACAATTTAAGATTTAATAGAAAAGTTAAAAATAGTGATACTGTCTATAAAAAATATGATAATTACAATGCAATAGAAGTTCCTTTTGTAGTCGCTATTCCAAGTGATTATGCAGGAGTTATGGGTGTACCGATTTCATTTTTAGAAAAGTACTGTCCCGAACAGTTTGAGATTTTAGGAGCAACTGAAAGTGAAGGAAAAGGATTTTCAGAAGGACTGTTTAATGAAAATTTTACAACAACACAACCTATGATAGAAAAAGAACGAATTTATAAACGAATTTTTATCAAGCACAAAAAACTAATACAATGAAAACAGAATTAAAAACCTATACAATAGAAGAAATTTGCGAAGGATTTTTATATAGCGAATTGGAAGGAAAAGGACTCTTTGGACTAAACGGAAAATTAACAATTCAGCCCGAATACCAACGAAATTACATTTATGCAGATGGAAAAAAAGATGTTGCCGTAATTCAATCCATATTAAGTGGTTATCCATTGGGATTAATCTATTTCAATAAAACGAATAATAATAGATTAGAAGTATTAGACGGACAACAGCGAATTACAAGTATCGGACGTTTTGTTACTGGGAAATTTACTATTATTGATGAAAACGGATTGCAACAATATTTTAGTGGTTTATCAGAAGATAAACAAGACATAATCTTAAAAACCGAACTTTTAGTTTATAAATGTGAGGGAACAGAAACAGAAATAAAAGAGTGGTTTAAAACCATTAATATAGCAGGAGTTCCATTAAACCAACAAGAACTGTTAAACGCCATCTATTCAGGTGAATTTGTTACTTTGGCAAAAGAAGAGTTCTCCAATTCACAAAATGCAGATATTGAAAAATGGAGGGCTTATATAAAAGGTGTGGTTAATCGACAAGATTTTTTAGAACGAGCATTACAATGGGTAAGTAAAAATAATGTAGATAACTATATGAGCAAACACCGACACGATAACAACATAAATGAATTAAAAACCTATTTTACTTCCGTTATTGATTGGGTTAGTACAGTCTTTCTCGATATTGAGAGCGAAATGTGTGGTTTAGAATGGGGGCGTTTGTATGAAGAATATCATAAAAAGTCGTTTAATCCTGTGGAAATATCCAAACAAGTAAGAGAATTATATGGAGATAGTTATGTGAAAAATCGCAAAGGAATTTTTGAATATATTTTAGGAGGTTCTAAAGAAACAAAACTGCTTAATGTAAGAGTTTTTGACGAGGTTACTAAAAAATCAGTTTATGCCCAACAAAAAAAAGAAGCCGAAGCAAAAAAAATATCAAACTGTCCATTATGTGCAATTGGAAATAATGCGAATAAAACGAAAATTTGGGCATATAAAGATATGGATGCCGACCACGTAACAGCGTGGAGCAAGGGCGGTGCTACCAGCAAAGAAAATTGCGAAATGCTATGCAAAACTCATAACAGAGCAAAAGGAAACAGATAAATTAAACAAATAGAATAAATAAGAACTATAATAATTAACTCATTAACATATTAACAAAAAATGAAAGCATTAACAGAAACTAACTTTAACTTTGAAGGTCAAACCAATGTATATCACGGAAAAGTGCGTGATGTTTACACAGTCAAAAATGATTTATTGGTTATGGTAGCCACCGACCGTATTTCAGCATTTGATGTCGTTTTACCCAAAGGAATTAATTATAAAGGGCAAATGCTCAACCAAATTGCTGCAAAATTTTTAGACGCAACAACCGATATTGTTCCCAATTGGAAATTAGGTACTCCCGACCCAATGGTAACCGTAGGATTGCGTTGCGAAGGTTTTCCTGTGGAGATGATTGTGAGAGGATATTTGTGTGGAAGTGCTTGGAGAAGTTACCAAAAAGGAGTACGAGAAATTTGTGGTGTAAAAATCCCTGACGGAATGCGTGAAAATGAGAAATTTCCTACACCTATCGTTACACCAACAACCAAAGCCGAACAAGGTTTGCACGACGAAGATATTTCAAAAGAAGAAATACTAAAACAAGGTTTGGCAACGCCAGAAGAATATGCTTTGCTTGAAAAATATACGCTTGAACTCTTCCAAAGAGGAACAGAAATGGCAGAAAAAAGAGGCTTAATATTGGTAGATACAAAATACGAATTTGGAAAAAGAGATGGTAAAATCTATCTGATGGACGAAATTCATACCCCCGATAGTTCTCGCTATTTTTATGCAGAGGGTTATCAAGAAAGATTTGACAATAACGAACCTCAAAAACAATTATCCAAAGAGTTTGTAAGAGAATGGTTAATGGAAAATGGTTTTCAAGGAAAAGAGGGTCAAGCAGTTCCTGAAATGACCGATGAAATTGTAGCAGGAATTAGCGAACGCTACATCGAACTTTTTGAAAACATCACAGGCGAAAAATTCCAAAAAGAAGATACCGAAAATATCGCAGAAAGAATAGAGAAAAACGTTTCTGAATATTTGAAACAATTATAATGAATAATCAAAAGAAATTTCTATTTCTATTAATTCTGTTTGTGCAGACTTATAGTTTCGCTCAAAAAAGCAATATACAGACTTCTGATCCTATTTTAGATAAATCAAAATTTAAGGTAGGATTAGAAAACTGTAATTTTGTGTGGAACAATGAATATTTTAATCCAATAGTAAATGGTTATACGCTTATTGGCTATTTTTTGCGTCCTACTGTTGGATATCAACTATCGCCTAATGTCATTGTCAAAGGGGGAATACATTTGTTAAAATATTCTGGTGCAGATAAATTTTCGAGCACTGTTCCTATCTATTCTGTTTCTTATCATTTGAAAGATTTTACTCTAACGATGGGAACGTTAAAAGGAACGATAAATCATCGTTTGAATGATGTAATGATGCTCAGTGAAAGATATTTTACAGAGAAACCTGAAAATGGTATACAGGCAGTTTGGGATTCTAATAGATTGTTTTTTGATATTTGGTTGGATTGGCGAAATTTCCTTTTTAGAAGTGCTAATGATAAAGAAGAATTGACTTTTGGAATTTCTTCACAACCCAATTGGATTAAAAGTAATAACTGGAAAATTTCAACTCCATTTTCATTACTGATTGAACACAAAGGTGGACAAATAGATGCTTCACCAGAGTTGATGAAAACAAAATTAAATTACCATTATGGAGCAAGTATTTCCTACTATCCTCAAAAAAATTTTATTACTCAAATCAATGCAAAATCAGAATATTTTGTGTTCCAAGATAATTCACGAGAAAAAAGAAGTATTTTTGAAAATGGAACAGGTTTTTTATCTTCTTTCAGTCTGTTTAGAAATAGAAATTTTGTAAAAGTGAGTTATTGGAAAGCCGATAAGTATTTATCCTCTTTTGGACATCCTATTTATCAATGTTTTTCGGAAAATGGGAAACATGCAAACGAACGAGAATTGTTGATTGCTAAATTATATTTGCATTATGCTGTTTATAAAGGGATTGATATGGGCTTAACTTTTGAGACATTTTCTAACCTGCAACAACCTGATTTTGATTATACAACAGGTTTAATTTTTAAGATTGGTTTATAGATGTTGATAAATAAGATTGCCCGAAACAGAATAATACGTAAAATATTTTCAACATCTAAAAAAAATACTAATTTTGTACTATTACTGAACTCTTTATATTAGATAATAAAAATGTTGCATAAAAAAACAATATATTTTCTTTTTTTCTCTCTCTTTTTCTTCTTTCAGACAAAAGGACAAGAGTTAAATTGTACTTTCAAAGTAAATAGTAGTAAGGTTCAAGGTACAAATAAATCTGTTTTTCAGACATTGGAAAAAAGTGTTGGTGAATTTATGAATAATCGTAAATGGACTGATTTGAATTTTGAAGATAATGAGCGAATAGAATGTAATATTACCGTTATTGTTAATTCTGTTGAGGGCAATACTTTTAAGTCAGAATTGATTATACAAAGTAGAAGACCTGTTTTTAAGTCTAATTATTACACAACACTACTTAATTTTACAGATAAAGATTTTACTTTTGATTATACCGAGTTTGAACCTTTGGAATATAATCCAAATAATCTTACTTCTAACCTTGTGGCTACACTTTCTTATTACGCTTATTTAATTATTGGTTATGATATGGATTCTTTTTCTCCTTTGGGTGGAACACCTTATTTTCAAAAGGCAGAAGAGATTGTGAGCAAGGCACAAAGTACGAGTTGGGCAGGTTGGAAAGCCTTTGAAGATAATAAGAATCGTTATGCGTTGATAAGTAGTATTATGGATGAGGCTTTTAAGAAATATCGTAATTATTTTTATGAATATCATCGTTTGGGTTTGGATGTGATGGTCGCAAATGCTACTAATGGTCGTTCAAAAATAGCCGATGGTGTGGAAATCTTATTGAAAACGTATCGTGCAAGACCTACAACAATTTTGATTTCTTCATTTCTTGATGCTAAGAATGATGAATTTATAAATATCTTCAAACAAGGTACATCGGAAGAAAAGAAAAAGGTTCATGAAGTGTTATCTACAATCAATCCAAGTTTGAATAATAAATACGAACAAATCTTAAAATAAGATAACAAAAAATAGATAATAGAAATTAATCGCAAATCGCTAATCACTAAACACTTATCACTATATTATGTTACTTTCACTTTCTATTTCAAATTATGCGTTAATCAGTCGGTTGGAAATTGATTTTAGCAAAGGAATGAGCGTTATTACAGGTGAAACGGGTGCAGGAAAATCAATTATTATTGGGGCGATTGGATTGATTTCTGGACAACGTGCTGATACTCGTGTTGTGAAAGAAGGTACGAAGAAAAGTGTTATAGAGGGAGATTTTGATGTCTCTGATTATTGTTTGGAAAGTTTTTTTGAACAAAATAGTTTGGATTATGATACAATAACAACTGTTAGGCGAGAAATTGCTCATACAGGCAAATCAAGGGCTTTTATCAATGATACACCTGTCTCTTTAAGTGTTTTGAAAGAATTTACTACTCAACTTCTTGATGTTCATTCACAGCACGAAAATCTTATTTTAGCCAATCAAAATTATCAATTGAACGTTGTTGATGCTATTGCTGATAATTCAAAAGAGAGGCAATCGTATCAAGAAGCATACAAGAGTTGGAAAGTAGCCAAATCAAAGTTAGACCAATTAAAACAGACAATAGAGCAACAAAAAGCAGATTATGATTATCTTAACTTTCAATATTGTCAATTGAGGGATGCTAATTTACAACAGGACGAACAGGAACTTTTAGAAGAAGAACAAAAAAGATTAGCCAATGTAGAAGAGGTTAAAGCCGAACTAACAAGAGTAAATCTTCTCTTAAATGATGATGAGGTGAATATTATCTCTTCGCTTAAAGATGCTTCTTCCTCTTTGAATAAAATTATACGGTATTTATCTAATGCAGATGAGTGGAGTAGTCGTTTGGAGAGTTGCTGGATAGAGTTGAAAGATATTGCAAATGATGTTTGTGCAGTGCAGGAAAATTTGGAATATGACCCTGAAAGATTACAATTTATTGATAATCGGTTAAGTTTAATGTACGACTTGCAATCAAAATTTCGTCTGACAACTAATCAGCAACTTTTGGAGAAGCAAGAAGAATTGAAAAAGACGTTAGATACTATTGAGATGGCTGATGATAATTTGTTGGAAGCCCAAAAAGAGTTTACTCTTAGAAGCCAACAGTTAGAAAAACAGGCAGAAATATTGTTTCAATCACGCAAAAAAACAATTCCTTTGATAGAAGATAATTTGACTACTTTATTAAAAGAATTAGGAATGCCGAATATCTCTTTTGAGATAAATATAGAGAAGAATGATACTTATTCTGAGAGTGGAAATGACAGTGTCGTTTTTCTATTTTCAGCCAATAAAAACAGAGCCTTGCAACCTATCTCCGAAATTGCTTCTGGTGGTGAAATCTCACGTTTTATGTTATCCATAAAGTCAATGTTAGTAGAAAAGATGAATTTGCCAACCATTATCTTTGATGAAATAGATACAGGCGTTTCGGGTGAAATAGCAGAAAAAATGGGTTTAATAATGAAAAGTATGAGTCAGAATACCCAAGTTTTCACGATTACGCATTTACCCCAAATTGCCTCTAAAGGAAATCATCATTTTAAGGTATATAAAGAGATAGAAAATGATGAAACAGTTACTAAAATAGAACAGTTGGATAAAGAAAAACGAGTTGCAGAGATTGCTCAAATGTTAAGTGGTAGTACTATTACCGATACGGCAATACAAAATGCACGTGAACTTTTAGGTCTGCAATAATCCAAAGAGCATTTTTTACAAAAAAATTATTGTTTCCTTAATACCATTGCAGAACGTGCAGGAATGTATAGTTTAAGCCACTCTTTCCCAAAAGTTCCATCTTCGGTAGGTTGTGTAAAATGCTCTATGCTCTCATCTACCAATCCATGCCCATCATATTTCTTATTATCAGTATTTAAGATAATTTTATAACTTCCTGATTCTGCTAAAATTCCGTAGTCAGTAAATGATTTGTTGTTATTAAAATTAAAAATAAAAATAAGATTATTTCTTTGATAAGCAATTATTTGATCATGCTCTTTATCCCAAAGTTGACAAATAGGAGTTGTGTTAAAATCTTTCTCTGAAAGTATTATTTCTAACATGTCTTTGTCAAAATCATTTAATCCTTGATAGATGAAATTGGGATTATCGACTAACTCCCACTGTCTTCGAGCATATTTGTGTGACCAATTATTTCCTTCTCGTGGGAAATCTATCCATTCAGGGTGCCCAAACTCATTTCCCATAAAGTTTAAATATCCACCATTGATTGTTGTAGAAGTAAATAAACGTATCATTTTGTGTAATGCAATACCTCTTTCTACTTGAAGTGTTTCGTCTCCTCGTTGCATATGCCAATACATATCAGCATCAATCAAACGGAAAATGATTGTTTTGTCTCCAACAAGTGCTTGGTCATGACTTTCTGCATAACTTATTGTTTTTTCGCTATTTCGTCTGTTAGTCAATTCCCAAAAAATGTGTCCTACTTTCCAATCTTCATCTTTTACTTCTTTGATATATTTTATCCAAAAATCAGGAATTCCCATTGCTAAACGGTAATCAAATCCCATTCCTCCATCTTCTATTTTGTTGGCTAATCCAGGCATTCCACTCATTTCCTCTGCAATAGTTATTGCATTCGGTTTAACTTGATGAATTAACTTATTGGCAAGAGTCAGATAGCAAATTGCGTCTCCATCTTGATTAAGATTGTAATAAGCATCGTAACTGTTAAAATCTTCCCCTAATCCGTGGCTACGATAAAGCATAGAAGTAACTCCATCAAATCTAAAACCATCAAATTGGTACTCTTCTAACCAAAACTTACAATTTGAGAGTAAAAAGTGCATAACTTCTGGCTTACCATAATCAAAAAGTAGGGAATCCCAAGCAGGATGTTCTCTCCGGTCTCCTCCATGAAAATATTGATAAGGTGTCCCATCAAATCGTCCTAATCCTTCCAACTCATTTTTTACGGCATGCGAATGCACAATGTCCATTATAACGGCTATTCCCATTTCATGGGCTTGGTCTATTAATCTTTTTAGTTCATCAGGTGTTCCAAAACGAGATGATGCTGCAAAAAAATTAGAAACATGATATCCAAATGAACCGTAATAAGGGTGTTCTTGTATCGCCATTAACTGAATGCAATTGTATCCTTGTTCGGCTATTCTTGGAAGAATGGTACGTCTAAATTCATCATAAGTTGAAACTTTCTCCTCATTGCTAGACATCCCTATATGACATTCATATATCAAAAGAGGATTTTTTGTTGGTTTGAAATTTTTAACCTTAAATTTGTATTGATGTTCAGGATGCCAGACTTGTGCTGAAAATATTTTGGTGTTATCATCTTGTACTACTCGTTTTGTCCATGCTGGTATTCGTTCTCCTGCTCCTCCTTCCCATTCAACCCACAATTTGAAGAATTGCTGATGATGCATCATATCTTCTTCCAACTCAATTTCCCAAATACCATTCTCTTTTGATTGCAAACGATAATTCTCATCTTTTTTCCAATCATTAAAATCCCCTATAATATATATTGCAGTAGCATTAGGAGCCCATTCTCTAAATACCCATTTCGATTGATTTTTGTGTAATCCAAAAAAGAGATAGCCTGTGGCAAAGTCAGATAATGTTATTTTATTGTTATCTGTTAATCGTTTTTTGGTGTCTATAAAATAGTTGTATCTGCCATTTATCGCATTCTCATACGGTTTTAATCCTAAATCGGATTTTATTAATTTAAGCATAGATGATTTTTCTTTTTCCATTTTGTCATTAAATTAATTTATCCGACAAATATACTTCAAAATTAGATATAATTCATTAAAAAGAATTCTTTTTTTGATAAGGTATCGGTATTTGAAGTTTTTTTTTTACTTTTGTGAGAACTTTTTGATATTTTTATTGAAAAAGAAAATTTATATTTATATAATTTTACAGATGAAACAAAAGATAGAAACATTATTGGAAGAGGTTAATTCGTTAGTAGCCAAATCTATAGACGAAGTAGAAAAGCATAGAATAGAATATATCAGTAAAAAGGGTAAAATTTCACAACTTTTCAACGATTTTAGAAAAGTTCCTGCTGAGGAGAAAAAAGAGATTGGGCAGTTGATTAATCTATTGAAAAACAAAGCACAAGATAAAATTAATGAACTAAAAGAGCAATTATCTTCTCAAAATTCCGATGATAATAAAATTGATTTAACATGTACACCTGAACCCATAAAGTTGGGAACACGTCATCCATTAAATATTGTAAAAGAGAAAATTGCAGATATTTTTGCTCGTATTGGGTTTACTATTGCGGAAGGCCCTGAAATAGAGGATGATTGGCATGTTTTCGGAGCATTAAATTTTCCACCAGAACACCCTGCACGTGATATGCAAGATACGTTTTTTGTTGAAAAAAATCCTGATATTTTATTGCGTACGCATACCTCTTCGGTGCAAACTCGTGTTATGAAGCACACCAAACCACCTATTCGTATGATTTTCCCTGGTCGGGTGTATCGTAATGAGGCTATTTCATATAGGGCTCACTGCTTTTTTCATCAAGTAGAAGGATTATATATTGATAAGAATGTCTCTTTTGCTGATTTGCGTCAAGCACTTCTTTATTTTGCCAAAGAGATGTTTGGAGAAGAAACAAAAATACGTTTACGTCCTTCCTATTTCCCATTTACCGAACCAAGTGCAGAGATGGATATTTCTTGTAACTTATGTAATGGTGATGGTTGTAATTTCTGTAAACATACGGGTTGGGTTGAGATTTTGGGTTGTGGAATGGTTGATCCAAATGTGCTTAAAAATTGTGGAATTGATACAGATATTTATTCTGGGTATGCCTTTGGAATGGGGGTTGAGCGTATTACCAACCTCAAATACCAAGTGAAAGATTTACGATTTTTCTCAGAAAATGATGTTCGCTTTTTAGAAGAATTCAAGAGTGCTCATAAATAGAGAATAATATAAATATATTGTTTTGTAACATCAAAAATAGATAGAATGAAACCAAATTTTCTTAATATAACAATGCGTAATGGGCTTGTACTTGGAGTGTTATTTTCGCTTAATTTTATTATTTCTACATTCAATAATCCTGTTTTAGGATTATTCTCATACCTTATTGTAGGCTTGATTGTTTATTTAACTTATCAATATACGGCTCGTTTTAGAGATAGAGAAAATGGTGGTTTAATAACATTTGGACAAGGATTTTTCTTTGTTTTCTTACTTTTTATGTTTGCATCAATTATATCGGCAGGTTTTAAATATGTTTTTCTACAATTTATAAGTCCTAATTATCTAAAGGAATTGCTTGGTGTGACCATGCAGACAATGGAAACTGTTATGGAAACTGTACCTGATGATATGTATGATTCGTTAGAGTCGTTTTTAACACCAATTAATTTTGTAATGGCTACTTCGTGGGCAAATATTTTCATCTCTTTAATTGTCGGAGTAATTATTGGATTGGTTGTAAAAAGAAGTTCGTTTCAGAATCAAAATTAATAAAATCAGATATTTCAATGGATATTTCGGTTATAGTTCCACTTTTCAACGAAGAAGAATCTATTAAATCTCTTTATGAGTGGATAGATAGAGTCATGAAGGAGAATAACTTCACGTATGAAACTATTTTTGTGGATGATGGAAGTAGCGATGATTCATGGAAAATTATTGAGGAATTAAAAGTACAGTATCCTGAAAATGTAAAAGGAATTAGGTTTCGGAATAATTATGGAAAGTCGCCTGCTCTTTATTGTGGATTCAAAGAAGCAAAAGGAGATGTTGTAATAACAATGGATGCCGATTTGCAAGATAGTCCTGATGAAATACCTGAATTGTATGGTATGATAATGAAAGAGGACTATGATTTAGTTTCTGGTTGGAAAAAGAAAAGATATGATTCTAAACTAACTAAAAACCTACCTTCAAAATTGTACAATGCTACGGCAAGATGGGTTACAGGATTAAAACTTCATGATATGAATTGTGGCTTAAAAGCATATAAAAATGAAGTGATAAAAAATATTGAAGTGTATGGCGAAATGCATCGTTACATACCTTATTTAGCCAAAAATGCAGGATTTACAAAAATAGGGGAGAAGGTTGTAATACATCGTAAACGTGAATTTGGAGAGTCAAAGTTTGGTCTTAATCGTTTTGTAAATGGTTATTTGGATTTGATAACTCTGTGGTTCATGTCTAAATTTGGAAAAAAACCTATGCACTTTTTTGGGTTGTTAGGGAGTGTGATTTTTATACTCGGATTTATTTCCGTTATTGCGGTAGGAGTTAGTAAATTAATAGCACTTCAACATCAAGTGAAAGCACCTTTGGTTACAGATAACCCTTATTTTTATCTCTCTATGTTAGCGATGATTTTGGGTACATTACTTTTTGTAACAGGCTTTTTGGCTGAGATAGTGGCTCGTAATTCGCCCGAAAGAAATAATTATAATATTAAAACAATCATATAGCGATGATACGACAGATACTTTTAGTTGGGTTAGGAGGATTTTTGGGAAGTGTATTGCGTTTTTTGTTGAGTAAATTCAATGATAATGTCGGTTTTTTGGGATTACCTCTTGGTACGTTATTTGTTAATGTTTTAGGGAGTTTGTTGATTGGGATTTTTGCAGGTATTTTTGTTAAAGAGTTGGGAGAACATCATCTTAAATTTTTGTTAGCAACAGGTTTTTGTGGAGGATTTACGACTTTTTCGACTTTTAGTCTTGAAAATTACACTATGTTACAAAACGGACAAATAGGAACTGCTTTGTTGTATATAATCGGTAGTTTGGTGTTGGGGTTGTTGGCAGTAATGTTGGGTTATTGGGGAATTCAGTTTTTTATAAGAGGATAATACAAAATGGGTACATTTAATTTAAATATTGTTTTTGTCTTTTTGTCTCGAATTCTTCTTTTAGTCGCTCTTGTTGCCCTTCTTACTTTTGTTGTTAAAACGGTTTTAGACTATAAGAAAAGTCGAAAAGACGAGGAAAAGCAGAAAAGTAACGAAGTGGCTTTGCCTATACGTTTACGTGCTTACGAAAGACTTACATTGCTACTAAATAGACTTGAGCCGAGAAATCTCTTTTTAGAGCAAGAAGAAATCTTTAAGAATGCTTTTGAATTAAAAAATGATTTGATAAAAAGAATCAATAATGAATATAATCATAATGTTTCTCAACAAATTTATGTGAGTGAAATATTGTGGGAAGAATTGAACGATGTGAAGCACAATTTGATTGAGTTGATAACTTCCGTTTATTCCAAATGTAATGAAAATGATGCCCCAGAGGTGTTGCAAAGAGTGATTTTAGAAGCATATTATTCACAAGAACAAACGTTTATTGATGCTGCTATATTATCGTTAAAGTCAGAAGTAAAAGAACTATTCTAATGAGAAAAGTAATATATATACTGTTGATTACCACATTATTTATTAGTTGTGATACTAATGATAATACTTGCCGAAAGTCAAGAAAGGCAAATTGTAGAGTGTCTTTCTTTTTGGATACAATAAACGCTGAAACGGGGGCTTTGTATAAAGAGAAATTAATTATTGATAGTTTATGGGTAAGAGGTTTAGGGATTAATAAGTATATTTACAACAAAAAAGAAAAAATTTCAGAAATTATCTTACCTTTGAATAAATTTAACGAGAAGAGTGTTTTTGAGATAAAGATAAATACATTTGTTGACACATTGGCTATTGTTCATAAGAATTTAAATGAGTATCTCTCTTTAAGTTGTGGTACAATTCGTACTTATAAGATAGAGGATGTGTCTTCTACAAAACATTTTATAGATAGCGTTTTAATAAGAAATAAAAAAGTGAATACCTTTAATGTTGAACATTTACAAATACATCATATTAAGTAGTCTTTTTCTTTTTTGGGGGCAAAGTGCTGTTTTATCACAAGTAAAAGTTGGTAAAGATAGTGTAAAGTCGTCTTCTTATAAAAATTTAATGTTAGAGGTTGATGTAGCACCATCTATTCAGTATTTATTTTCGGATAATGTTTATTCTCAACAAGTAAATATACAGGTTAATTGGAAAAATAAATATTTTCCTGTTCTTAAATTTGGATTTACAAAAGCCCAAAAGACGACTGATAATGCAGGGTTTAAGGGAAGTGGTTTTTTTACCAAAGTAGGTCTTGACTTTAATCTATTAAAAAATGTATTAGAGAATAAAGAATTAAACAATTATGCTCTTGGTGGTGTTGTTATAGGGTATAGTGGTTTTAGTTACTCTTTGGAAAATCAACAAATAAAAGATGATTATTGGGGTGGGAGTAAACCAGTGGAAGTAAAAGATGTTTATGATAATAAATTTTGGGTTGAACTAAATGCTGGATTGAGAGTTCCTGTTTATAAAAAGATTTATATGGGTTGGAGTGTACAAAGAAAGTTTTTAATCACTAGGGATAAGCAAGGTGAAATATCATCATGGTATATTCCAGGTTTTGGAAAAAATAATACTTCTAATTGGGGGTTTAATTATATAATTGGTTATCGATTTTAATTGGAAAAAATGAATAAGAAAGAACAAATGAATCGTGCAGCCGACAATATTAGAATATTGATTGCGGCTATGGTAGAAAAGGCTAATTCAGGACATCCTGGTGGTGGAATGGGTGGAGCAGACTTTATAAATGTACTCTATTCTGAATTTTTGGAGTATGACCCTCAAAATCCTTATTGGGAAAGTCGAGATAGATTTTTCTTAGATCCTGGACATATGTCCACGATGCTTTATGCGGCATTGGCATTTTCTGGGAAATACTCAATGGAAGATCTGAAACAATTTAGACAATGGGGAAGTGTTACTCCAGGGCATCCAGAGTTAGATGTTGAGCATGGAATTGAGAATACTTCTGGACCTCTTGGACAAGGACATACTTACGCCGTGGGGGCTGCCATTTCAGCCAAATTCTTGAAAGCCCGTTTTGGAGAAGTGATGAATCAAACGATTTATACTTATATTTCTGATGGAGGTATTCAAGAGGAGATAGCACAAGGTGCAGGTAGAATAGCAGGGCATTTAGGTTTGGATAATTTAATAATGTTTTATGATGCCAATAATGTTCAGTTATCAACTACGGTAGAAGAAGTGGATACAGAAAATGTTGCAAAAAAATATGAGGCGTGGGATTGGAAAGTTCTTGAAATAGATGGAAATAATGTTGATGAAATACGTCAAGCCTTGAAAGAGGCAAAAGCAGAAAAGAAACGTCCTACTCTTATTATTGGAAAAACGGTAATGGGTAAAGGTGTTGTTACTGCTGATAAAAAAATGTATGAGGGTAAAGTAGATACACACGGACAACCATTAAGTAAAACAATTGCATCGGTAGAAGAAACAATTAAGAATTTAGGAGGTAATCCTGAAAATCCTTTTGAAATATTTGAGGAGACTCGTGCCATTTATCAAAAACGTGAAGAGGAGTTGAAAAAAATAGTTTCTAAAAAAGAGGAAGAACGTAAAAAATGGGCAAAAGAAAATCCTGAATTAGATAAGAAAATGAAGATGTTTTTTGCTAACGAATTACCAAAATTAGATTGGGATTCAATAGAGCAGAAACCAAACCAACCAACACGTGGAGGCTCTGCAACAGTATTGAGTTATTTAGCAGAGAATGTTGAAAATATGATTGTTTCAAGTGCTGATTTAAGTAATTCTGATAAGACTGATGGTTTTCTTAAAAAGACACAGCCATTGGTAAAAGGAGATTTTTCGGGAGCATTTTTACATGCAGGAGTTTCTGAATTAACAATGGCAGCATTAAGTATTGGAATGATGTTACATGGAGGAGTTGTTGCGGCGTGTGGAACATTCTTTGTCTTTTCGGATTATATGAAACCTGCTCTTCGTATGGCAGCATTGATGGAGGTTCCTGTAAAATTTGTGTGGTCACATGATGCATTTAGAGTGGGAGAGGATGGCCCTACTCACGAACCTGTGGAGCAAGAGCCACAGTTAAGATTATTAGAAAAGATGAAAAATCATAGTGGTGAAAATTCTATGTTAGTGCTTCGTCCTGCTGATGTTGAGGAGGCAACGGTTGCTTGGAAAATGGCAATGGAAAATAATAAAACTCCAACAGGTTTGATTTTCTCTCGTCAAAATGTACAAAACCTACCTTCTGAGAAAAATAATAGAAAGGCAGATGCTTGTCAAATGGAAAAAGGAGGGTATATTGTTAGTAGTGATGAAAATTTTGATGTTGTACTATTGGCATCAGGTTCTGAAGTTTCAACTCTTGTTGCAGGAGCAGAACTGCTACGCAAAGATGGTATAAAAGTTCGTATTGTTTCTATCCCATCGGAAGGATTATTTAAGAACCAACCACTAGACTACCAAGAATCGGTATTGCCAAAAGGAGTAAAACGTTTTGGTCTAACAGCAGGATTACCTGTTACTTTGGAAAGTTTAGTAAAAGAAAATGGTACAGTTTGGGGATTGGAATCGTTTGGATATTCTGCTCCTTTTCAAGTACTTGATGAAAAATTAGGATTTACTGCTGAAAATGTTTATAAACAAGTAAAAGAATTAATTAATAAGTAAGAATATTTATAAAATGTTTAGTTTATATAAAAGGGCTGATTTCTAAAAATCAGCCCTTTTATAATTTATGTATTTAACTTTTAATTATGTTTTATATATATAAAGTTAATTTACTTTATTTTTTTATCAATCTCATTGTTGCTTTTTTACCTTGTTTGTCTGTGATATGTAATATGTAAACACTTGATTGATAGTTATTCAAATTTAAGGTGTAGTTTTGAGCATAAATATTTTTTGTGTCTAAAATTTTACCATCTAAACTAATAATATCAATATTATATTTATTTTTTTCAGAAAAATTGATATTTACAATGTCTTCTGTAGGATTGGGAGAAAGAGATACATTTTTTAATGTAAAATTTTCTACTCCACTTGCTTTTTTAATTTTTATATTAAAATCATAGAGTCTTCCTTTGTCCACAGGGTCTGTTCCTAAATCTTTGTAAGAATTTGGGCGCCAACCGTCAGTATAAATAACACGCATACGAGTAGGCTTGTTTGTAGACGCATCGTTTGGAACTGTTATTTCCTGAGAAATACTTAATAGTGTATTTCCATTATCTGTAGTACGATTACCAACAATAGCAACTCTTTCATCCTCGGTAAAAGTAAAATCTCTATTCCAATCTACTAGAATAATAGCCTGACACCACTGCAAACCATCTCCTTGATTTTTTAATCCTTCTAAATTTAAGGTGAAAGTTTGTCCTTGTTGAACTTCAATTAATTCAGGAATTAATACATAATAAGATGCAGGAACTTTTGAACTTGTATAATTAATATTGGCATCAGCATTTTCTGTTGTTATAGAAGTAGCATAACGTTGATCGATTGCTGGACGAGCCTCTTCTGGTACAATCCAACCAATTGTATATTCTTTACTCGTTACAACGCTATTTGCCATTCCGTCTTTTACTGCAATCGCTTTTATTGTTATAGAATTGCTAACTTCAAAAGGAGCAGTATATCTGTTTGCATTTGTATTAGGAGTTGTACCGTCTGTTGTGTAATATATTTCTGCTTCTGGTGTTTCACAAGTTATTGTTACTGTTTGTGCTTCTTTATATATTCCACTTTCTGGGGTAATAACAGGAGTTTCTACAAGTTCAGTACCTTTGGGAACAAACTTATCTGCTCCATTTGTCAACCATTCTAAAGAATAATTCAAGAAATACATTTTGTAAGGAACAGAGCCATCTTCTTCTAGATAAACCCCAATAGTTCCATCATCTAAAATGGTAATTGATGAATAAGCAGAAGTACCTTCACAGATTGTTTTTTTGATTGGCCAAGAAGTTCCTTCATCATAACTTAACCACATTGTAACATTTCTTCTATCTCCTGCATTGGGTAAAGTATGCAACATACGATTTTTGTCAAATCCGTCTGTTGTCGTTGTGTATTTGATAATATCAGCATCACAAGCATTACCCCAAATTTCTTCCCAAGAGTTGCGAGAACCCCAAGTTATACCTCCGTCAGTAGATTTTGCCCAAAGACGGTTTCCACTTGTACGACTACTCATCAAAATATCACCATTATTCAATTCCACAACTTTTGCTTCATCTCCATTGCTGATAGCACGATTTGAGAGTTTCCATGTGTCTCCTTCGTCATCAGAATAAATAACATAGTTGTGGTTGCTATTACCAAAACGTCCTGCAATAACTGCCATCAAACGCCCAGAAGATGTACAAAGACCATGTCCAGAACCGAAGAACATCCCTTTCATCCCTTTGGGAGAAGTTTCACCTTTGTAAATTTGATTGGTAATATCTTTTGGCTCAGACCATGTTTGCCCATTGTCTGTACTAGTTATCATATATCCACGTAATGGGTTACTTGGTGTAGATCCAAAATATCCAGGACCACCCACAAAGAGTGATACAAGTTTCCCACTTTTAGCCTTTATCAAACAAGCATCTCCAAATCCTTTGCCATAACCTGTCCCTTGTGCAACGATAATAGATTCGCTCCATGTTTTACCACCGTCTGTGCTTCTTTTACAAACTAAGTCAATATCCTGTGGTAAATCACCTGCGTTATTTTTGCGTTTATCAGTAATAGTTACTAATGAACCGTCTTGTGCTGTACAAATAGCAGGAATACGATAGTTGTTCGAGTTATCATCACCTGGTGCTAAAACAAGTTTACGTCTTAATAATATTTGACGACTACCGTTTGGATTACCATTTTGAATATCATAAGTCTCATTTTCAGTAGTGATAGACACAACCTCAGCATCTACGTTATTTCCCTCTTTGGCTGTCTCTTTTATTTGATAAGTTATCCAAATATAATTTGTTCCTGAATATAATTTATCGGTAGTAGAAACAGTAATTTCATCACTGCTTGGAGTGGCTGTTCCTAATAATATTGCTCCTTTTCCAGTAGGGTTACGTGGATCAAATTTGTTGTTACTTTTGGTTGTATAAATTTTGATTTGTTCAACATCATTAATCTCCGTTGTTCCCGTCATTTTCAGTTTGATGTTGTTTATTGTCGCTTCAGTAGAGCCGTTTGTCAAAACTTTTACTTTCAAAATTTCTTCATTATCATTTCCTCGTCCTGTAAAATTAACATCTTGGCTTACAACTGTACTTTTTATAGTAATATTTCCTTCGGTAGGAAAGTTAAAAAGTGTACCATTATGATTTCCTGTTACATCAATGGCAGTTCCATCGGCTATATTTTCAAAATCATATCCTGCCACTAAACCGTCAGTAGAAGCAGTTACAGTAGAGGTCATATCTGCTTGTAATTCTTCTTTTGAAAGTGCTTTTTTATAAAAACGTAGGTTGTCCATTTTTCCTTTGAAGTAATAGCCTGGATTCCCATTGCTTTGTCCTGTTCCAACGAATACATCATAATTATTTACAGCACTCCAACCACTAATTGAACCAGATTCTTTTTTCTTTTCGCCATTGACGTACATAATAATTTTATTGGCATTGCGGTCAATAACCATTGCGATATGCGTCCAAACGTTTGTCTGTCCTGTTGCATTCGACCATGCTGAAAAAACGTTCCCAGAGCCATTAGGAGCATTGATAGCGTAAAATTGTGAGGCATTATTACAACCCCATAATTCGTAACCATTAACCTTGTTGCTATAATTTCGTTTAGCAACCCAACGTTGGTGCGACCCTGCTTTAAATTCAGTTGGATACAACCAAAAACAGGTGGTAAAATTCTCATCTGTTCCCACGTTAAAATCATCGTGAGTTGGAATTGTCATATAACGGCTTTGACCGTCAAACTCGATATATTTTCCCGATTGAGAGAAAATAGGAAAACTTACTATTAAAGATAATAGTAATGTGATAAAAGTTTTATTCATAATAATAAATTAAAAAGGTTGATATTTATAATAAAAGCACAAATATAAGTAATAATTTCCAACTTTCAGGTATAAATACTAAAAAAGAAATACTTTTTTTAGTTAATTAGTTACTAATCTTTATTTATCAATAACTGTAATATTTTGTTTGTAAGCCAATTCTTTAAGTTTATTCACAAACTCAAATTCTATTTTGTCACTTAATTTGTTCAAATAAAATTCAAAAGGCTGTCCTGCTTTTTTATGAAATAGAATAGAAACAGTTGTTATTTCTATTTTGGTAATATTTTCCCATTTTAAGACGGTAGAGAAATCATTTACTTCGGGTAAATAAGTGATATTTTCGGTATTCAGTTCTATAAAAGGATATTTGATAATCCCAATAATTCCCTTTATAAAAAAGAAGACAAATAGACCAATGAAAAAGACAATATATGCCCAATCAAACATGTCTATTTGAGGTTTATTGCTTAGTTTATCAAAATAAAACCAAATCCCCATCAATACGAAAATAAAACTAACAATAAATTGTATTGAACTATTTAAACTGTCTTGCTTTAACTTAATTTTCATTTTTCTATAATTGTTTTATATGTGTGTCTTAAAATAAGAATACTTAATTTACAAATAGATATGAACTTCTATCAAGTGTAAATTTAAGTATTCAATACAATTTATTGCTCTACTAATTTTGAGAAAATATTAGTAGGTTATTTTAGGATTGATATTTCTTACAATTCCGATTTAATGGCTTCAACCCATTTTTCTATTCTTTCATCTGTTAAATCATCTTCATTATCTTCGTCAATAGGTAAACCAACAAATTTACCATCTACAACTGAATCTGATTCATCAAATTCATATCCATCCACTTCTGTAAACCCTATAAGTTTACACTCTTTCTCTTTTACCACTTCATATATTTTGTGCATACTTCCTACAAAACTATCAGCAAAAGAAGAACTGTCTCCTAAACCAAAGATAGCAACTGTTTTTCCTGAAAGGTCAGCATCTTCAACTTCTGAAATAAACTCTTCCCAGTCCTCTTGCAAATCTCCTACTCCAGTAGTTCCTGTTCCGAAAATAAGATTATCATAGTTTTCAAATTCGTCAATTGGGCTGTCTGCTACGTCAAAAACTTCTGCACCTAACATTTCGGCAATTTTGTTTGCTACTGTTTCTGTATTACCACTAGTAGAACCGTAAAATATGGCTGTTTTTTTCATATTATTTATTTTTTATATTAAAATTATATTTCTTTTTTTTTAACAAATCAAACTTTTAGTTTGTTCATTGATACTAATATTCAATATTATATCTGTATAAAATATAAAAGGTATTATCTTTTTATAGAGAATACCTTTTATAAAATTAATGTAATAAAGTTATTCTTTTATTCTTTACCACTGGCTACTGCCTTTAGTTTTTCTAGTTCTTCTTTAGAACCTACAATCATTTTTTCGTACTCTTTAAGTCCTGTACCAGCAGGTATCAAATGACCGCAAATTACATTCTCTTTTAGTCCGTCTAACTTATCTACTTTACCATTAATAGCAGCATCGTTAAGAACTTTTGTTGTTTCTTGGAATGATGCAGCAGACATAAAACTTTTTGTTTGAAGTGCTGCACGAGTAATTCCTTGTAAAATTTGATTTGATGTTGCTGCAATAGCATCACGTGTTTTCACCAATTTCAAATCTTTACGTTTAAGAACACTATTTTCATCACGTAATTTACGTTGTGTAATAATTTGTCCAGGTTTTAGGGTTGTTGAATCTCCAGCATCCTCAACCACTTTTTTACCCCAAATTCTATCGTTTTCTTCCATAAAATCGTTTTTATCAACGATTTGTTTTTCAAGGAAACGAGTGTCACCTGCATCTAAAATTTCCACTTTTCTCATCATCTGACGGACAATTACTTCAAAGTGTTTATCATTAATTTTCACACCTTGCATACGATAAACGTCTTGTACTTCATTTACGATATGATCTTGTACGGCAGTAGGTCCTTTAATAGCCAAAATATCTGCTGGCGTTATAGCACCATCAGAAAGTGGTGTTCCAGAACGAACATAATCATTTTCTTGTACAAGAATTTGTACTGACAGTGGAATAAGATATTTCTTCACTTCTCCTAATTTTGAAGTAACAGTAACTTCTCTATTACCACGTTTAACTTTACCAAAGTTTACTTCTCCGTCGATTTCTGCTACAACAGCAGGATTAGATGGATTTCGTGCTTCAAATAATTCAGTTACACGAGGTAAACCTCCCGTAATATCACCTGTTTTACCAACTGCTCTTGGTATTTTAACAAGCATCTGTCCCATTTTTATATCACTACCATCATCCATTATCAAATGTGCTCCTACTGGTAAGTTGTACGTTTTGATAACATCTCCGTTTGCATCAAGAATATGAGCACTTGGAACTTTTGTTTTATCTTTTGTTTCAGTTATAATTTTTTCTGTCAATCCAGTAGTGTCATCTACTTCTACTTTATAAGTAACTCCTTCAATAACATCTTCAAATTGTAACTTACCTTCTTTTTCTGCAATAATTACAGCATTAAATGGATCCCAAGTACAGACCAAATCGCCTTTTTTACCCATATCACCAGGATTAACAAATAATTTAGAACCATAAGGTATATTTTGGTTAGTAAGTACAATATCTGTATTTGGATCAACAACTCTCATCTCTGTCAAACGGCTTACAATAACTTTGTAAGGAGTTCCATCTTCTTCTTGTGCATCAACTGTTTTTAATTCATCAAATTCAAATCGTCCATCATATTTCAATGTAATATTTGATTCTGCTGCAATGTTTGATGCAATACCACCAACGTGGAATGTACGAAGTGTTAACTGTGTACCAGGTTCACCAATTGATTGTGCAGCAATAACTCCAACAGATTCTCCTTTTTGAACAAGTCGTCCACTTGCTAAGTTACGTCCATAACATTTAGCACAAACTCCTTTTTTCGATTCACAAGTCAATACAGATCTTATTTCAACACGTTCAATAGGTGATTCTTCTATCTGTTTTGCTACGTTTTCTGTTATTTCTTCACCAGCCTCTACAAGTAATTCGCCTGAAAGAGGATGATAAACATCATGAACAGAAACACGTCCAAGGATACGTTCGTAAAGTGAAGAAATAACTTCTTCATTTTTCTTAATGTCAGTAGCAGTTAATCCACGTAATGTACCACAATCTTCTTCATTGATAATAACATCTTGTGAAACATCTACTAAACGTCTTGTCAAATATCCTGCATCCGCTGTTTTCAATGCCGTATCCGCCAAACCTTTACGAGCACCGTGAGTAGAGATAAAGTATTCCAATACCGAAAGTCCTTCTTTAAAGTTAGAAAGAATTGGATTTTCAATAATTTGTCCACCTTCTGCTCCCGATTTTTTAGGTTTTGCCATCAATCCACGCATACCTGCCAACTGACGAATTTGTTCTTTTGAACCCCTCGCCCCTGAATCAAGCATCATATACATTGAATTGAACCCTTGTCTATCTTCGGCTAATTGTTGAATTAATACATTAGAAAGTTTTGTATTAACATGCGTCCAAGTATCAATAATTTGGTTATAACGTTCACGAGGAGTTATTAAACCTAAATTATAATTACCCATAATCTCATCAACTTCTGCATTTCCTTCATTTACCAAAGTAACTTTTTCCTCTGGAATAATTACATCACTTAAATTAAATGAAAGACCACCTCTAAATGCCATTTGATAACCTAATGTTTTGATATCATCAAGGAATTGAGCAGTACGTGCAACTCCTGTTTTATCAATTACATTACCAATAATCCCACGTAGAGACTTTTTAGAAAGAAGTTCATTGATATATCCCATTTCCGTAGGAACGTAATTGTTAAACAACACACGACCAACAGAAGTTTCAATCAACTCAGATTTACCCTCTTTATTTTCTATTCTTAACTTAATAATAGCGTGCATATCAACTTTTCCTTCATTGTATGCAATTTCAGCCTCTTCGGCAGAATAGAATATAAGTCCTTCTCCTTTTGAACCTTCTCTTAATTTTGTAATATAATAAAGTCCAAGTACCATATCCTGTGAAGGAACAGTAATAGGAGCACCATTAGCAGGGTTTAGAATATTATGTGAAGCCAACATTAACATTTGGGCTTCTAAAATTGCTTCATTTCCAAGTGGTAAATGAACTGCCATTTGGTCACCATCAAAATCGGCATTAAATGCAGTACATGCTAATGGGTGTAATTGAATTGCTTTCCCTTCAATCATTTTTGGTTGGAAAGCCTGAATACCTAATCTGTGAAGAGTTGGAGCACGGTTAAGAAGTACAGGATGACCTCTCATTACATATTCCAAAATATCCCAAATAACAGGATCTTTTCTATCAATTACTTTTTTAGCAGATTTTACTGTTTTGACAATACCTCTTTCAATTAATTTTCTAATAACAAAAGGTTTGTACATTTCAGCAGCCATATCCTTAGGAAGTCCACATTCGTGCATTTTAAGTTCAGGACCTACAACAATTACAGAACGAGCCGAATAATCAACACGTTTACCTAATAAGTTTTGACGGAAACGTCCTTGTTTACCTTTCAAACTATCAGATAACGATTTTAATGGACGATTAGCATCTGTTTTTACAGCACTTGATTTTCTAGAATTATCAAATAAAGAATCTACTGCCTCTTGTAACATACGTTTCTCATTTCGTAAAATTACTTCCGGCGCTTTGATATCTATTAATCTTTTCAAACGGTTATTTCTAATAATAACTCTACGATATAAGTCATTTAAATCAGATGTTGCAAAACGACCTCCATCAAGTGGAACTAGTGGACGTAAATCTGGTGGAATTACAGGCACTACTTTAATAATCATCCACTCTGGATTATTTTTCTTTTTGGAAGCCCTAAAAGATTCAACTATTTGTAAACGTTTTAAAGCCTCATTTTTTCTTTGTTGTGAGCCATCTTTTTTCGCTTTATCTCTTAATTCATACGATAATTCGTCTAAATCAATTCTAGAAAGCATATCATAGACAGCCTCTGCTCCCATTTTAGCGATAAATTTGTTAGGATCGCTATCATCAAGCATTTGGTTCTCTCTTGGAAGAGATTCCATTAAATCAAGATAAGTATCTTCTGAAATAAGTTCACCAGACTTAATATTGTTTTCTTCATTTTCTAGTATTCCTGCTTGAATTATGATATATTTTTCATAATAAATAATAGCATCAAGCACTTTTGTAGGTAATCCAAGAAGATACCCTATTTTATTAGGTAAAGAACGAAAATACCAAATATGAGCAACAGGAACAACTAATTGAATATGTCCCATACGTTCTCTACGAACTTTTTTCTCTGTAACTTCGACACCGCATCTATCACATACGATACCACGATAACGGATTCTTTTGTATTTACCACAATGACACTCGAAATCTTTGGTAGGACCAAAAATTCGTTCACAGAACAACCCATCTCTTTCAGGTTTATATGTTCTATAATTTATTGTTTCGGGTTTTAATACTTCTCCGTTTGATAGTTTTAGAATCTCTTCTGGTGAAGCTAATCCTATTGATATTTTACTAAAACCACCTTTTGATTTATTATCTATTTTAAATGCCATTTTTTATAGACTATTTATTAAAATATAATGTCTCTAACCTACTTTAGTAGGTTAGAGAGTTTTTTATAACTTTATTAATCAAGGCTTACATTCAATGCCAATCCTCTTAATTCGTGTAATAACACATTAAGCGATTCGGGAATTCCCGGTGTAGGCATTGGATTACCTTTAACGATTGCCTCATAAGTTCGAGCTCTACCTAAAACGTCATCTGACTTAACAGTTAAAATCTCTTGTAGAATATGAGAAGCTCCAAATGCTTCTAATGCCCAAACCTCCATTTCTCCAAAACGTTGTCCTCCAAACTGTGCTTTACCACCAAGAGGTTGTTGAGTTATTAATGAATAAGGTCCTATAGAACGTGCATGCATTTTGTCATCAACCATATGACCTAACTTCAACATGTAAATAATACCAACTGTTGCTGTTTGATCAAAACGTTCTCCCGTTCCTCCGTCATAAAGATAAGCTTTACCATAACGAGGAACACCAGCTTTGTCACACCATTCATTTAAATCGTCCATTTTTGCACCATCAAATATAGGAGTTGCGAATTTAACTCCCAATTCTTTACCTGCCCAACCTAAAACAGTTTCAAATATCTGCCCCAAGTTCATACGAGAAGGTACACCTAATGGATTAAGTACAATATCAACAGGAGTACCATCTGCCATAAATGGCATATCTTCTTGTCGTACAATTCTTGATACAATACCTTTGTTTCCGTGACGTCCTGCCATCTTATCACCTACGCGAATTTTACGTTTTTTGGCAATATATACTTTGGCTATTTGAACAATACCATTAGGTAGTTCATCACCTATTGTTAGATTAAATTTCTTACGTTTATTAGCAGCATCGTATTGCTTATATTTGTGTAAGAAGTTTAATATAACTTGACGTATTAATTCATTTTTATGACTATCTTTTGTCCAATCATTTATTTGAACAGTTGTATAATCAATAGCCATTAATCTCTCTAGTGTAAATTTAGTGTTTTTAGATATAACAACTGTATCTAAAAAGTCTTTTACTCCATTAGAAGTTTCATTACCTATGATTTGTACTAATTTATCAACAAGTACTTTTTTAAGTTCTTCTACTTTCTTATCAAATGCTTCATCTAATTCAACTAACTTGGCTTTGTCTGCTAATTTCTCTTTTCTATCTTTTTGATTTTTAGCGAAAAGACTTTTACCAATAACAACTCCTGATAATGATGGTGTTGCTTTTAATGAAGCATCTTTTACATCACCTGCTTTATCTCCAAAGATAGCACGAAGAAGTTTCTCTTCTGGTGAAGGGTCAGATTCTCCTTTTGGTGTAATCTTACCTATAATAATGTCTCCAGGATTCACTCTTGCTCCAACACGAATGATTCCGTTTTCATCTAAATTGCTTGTTGCATCTTCACTAACATTAGGAATATCAGAGGTAAATTCTTCAACTCCTCGTTTAGTTTCACGTACTTCAAGTAACTGTTCTACTACATGAATAGATGTAAATGTATCGTTACGAACAACATTTTCACTAATAACAATAGCATCCTCAAAATTGTACCCTTTCCAAGGCATAAACGCTACTTTCAAATTGCGTCCTAGTGCTAATTCACCTTTTTCAGTTGCATATCCTTCTGTGATAATTTGTCCTTCTACAACTTTATCTCCTTTTTTGACAATAGGACGTAAGTCAATAGTTGTATTTTGATTGGTTTTTAAGAATTTAGGTAAACTATATTCTTTTACACTAGAATCAAAATTAACCAAATCTTCTTCTTCTGTACGATCATATTTAATTTTGATAGTTGTTGCATCTACATAATCAACAACTCCACTTCCTTCTGCAGTAATTTGATTTCTTGAATCTTGTATTAATTGTCCTTCTATTCCTGTTCCTACGATAGGAGAATCACAACGTAATAATGGGACTGCTTGACGCATCATGTTTGACCCCATTAAAGCACGGTTTGCATCATCATGTTCCAAGAATGGAATTAATGCTGCTGCAATAGAAGCAATTTGTGATGGAGCAACATCCATTAAATGAACTTCACTAGGTGAAACAACAGGGAATTCTGCACCTAAACGACTTTTAATATTTTCTTTTAAGAAATTACCTTCATCATCAAGTGGAGCATTACCTTGTGCTACCATTAAATCTTCTTCTTCTTCTGCTGTAAAGTATTTTATTCCATTTTCTGAAATATCTACTTTTCCATCTTTTACTTGACGATAAGGAGTAGATATAAATCCTAAGTCAGTAATTTTTGCATATACACAAAGTGAAGAAATCAAACCAATATTAGGACCTTCAGGTGTTTCAATAGGACATAAACGTCCATAGTGTGTGTAGTGAACATCACGAACCTCAAATCCAGCACGTTCTCTAGAAAGTCCGCCTGGTCCTAAAGCAGATAAACGTCTTTTATGTGTAATCTCAGCAAGTGGATTTTGTTGATCCATAAATTGAGATAATGCGTTAGTACCAAAGAATGAGTTTATTACTGAAGAGATACTCTTTGCATTAATCAAATCAACAGGAGTAAACACTTCATTGTCACGTACATTCATCCTTTCACGAATGGTACGAGCCATACGAGATAGTCCTACACCAAACTGATTGTATAATTGTTCACCAACTGTACGAACTCTACGATTACTTAAATGGTCAATATCATCAATTTCTGCTTTTGAATTAATTAACTCAACCAAGTACTTGATGATTTCAATGATATCTTCCTTAGTTAATACTTTTACATCAGGATCGGTAGATAAATTTAATTTTTTATTAATTCTAAAACGACCGACATCACCTAAATCATAACGTTTTTCAGAGAAGAATAAATTATTGATAACTTCTCTTGCAGAAGCATCATCAGCAGGTTCTGCATTTCTTAACTGTTGATATATATAATGTATTGCTTCTTTTTCAGAATTACTAGGGTCTTTATGTAAAGTGTTGAAGATTATTTCATAATCACTTTGATTAGCATCTTCTTTGTGTAATAAGATACTTTCTGTATTAGTATCAATGATTTCATCAATATGTTCAGCCTCAATAACAGTCTCTCTATCTATGATTACTTCATTTCTTTCTATTGATACAACTTCTCCTGTTTCTTCATCTACGAAATCTTCAATCCAAGATTGTAGAACACGAGCTGCTAATCTTCTCCCTATTGCTTTTTTTAAGTTTGTTTTATTTACTTTAACCTCTTCGGCTAAATTAAAAATCTCAAGAATTTCTTTATCACTTTCAAATCCTATAGCACGTAATAAGGTTGTAACTGGTAATTTCTTTTTACGGTCAATATATGCATACATAACATTATTTATGTCAGTTGCAAATTCTATCCATGAACCTCTAAATGGAATAATACGTGCAGAATAGAGTTTTGTTCCATTTGCATGAAAACTTTGACTAAAGAAAACTCCAGGTGAGCGATGTAATTGTGATACAATTACTCGTTCAGCACCATTAATAACAAAAGTACCTTTCGGAGTCATATAAGGTATAGGACCAAGAAATACATCTTGTATTACAGTGTCAAAATCTTCGTGTTCAGGGTCAGTACAAAATAATTTTAATTTAGCTTTTAATGGAACACTATATGTTAATCCTCTTTCAAAGCATTCTTCAACAGTATATTTGGGTGGATCAATGAAATAGTCTAAAAATTCTAAAACAAAATTATTTCTTGTATCATTGATAGGAAAGTTTTCTGTGAAAACTTTATATAGTCCCTCTGTTTTTCTTTTTTCTGGAGCAGTATCCATTTGAAAAAAGTCATGAAAAGACTTCAATTGTACTTCCAAAAAGTCAGGATAATCCATCGTTGTATTAATGGAAGCAAAATTCACTCTTTGATTTAATTGGTTTGATGACATGTGCAGCAAATAATATAATTATGTGAATTGTGTTGGGTATAATTGTAACACTGTACTCGTTAGTACAGAAAAAGGTTTAGATTCCCTTTACCCTAAGGGAAACTAAACCAAAGGCCTGATTTACAGACTTTTCTATTTTAATTCTACTTCAGCTCCGCCTTCAGTCAATGCTTTTTGCAATGCTTCAGCTTCGTCTTTAGATACACCTTCTTTGATAGTTGCAGGTGCAGAATCAACCATTTCTTTTGCTTCTTTCAAGCCAAGTCCTGTCAATTCTTTTACTAATTTAACGATTGCTAGTTTAGCTCCGCCTACTGATTTAAGTACTACATCAAAAGAATCTTTTTCAACTGCTGCTTCTTCGCCACCTGCTGCAGGACCTGCTACTGCTACTGCTGCTGCTGCTGGTTCAATACCATATTCTTCTTTTAATATTTCAGCTAATTCATTTACTTCTTTAACTGTTAAATTAACCAACTGTTCTGCAAAATTTTTCAAATCTGCCATTTTATTTAAATTTTTATTAGTTTTAATTTTATTCTCTAAAAGTTTGTTTACTGTTCTCTTTCACTAAGTGTAGTAAGTACACCGTGAATAGTATTTCCTCCTGATTGGAGTGCGGACACAACATTTTTAACGGGTGATTGAAGTAATGTAACAATCTCTCCGATAAGTTCATTTTTACTTTTAATAGTAGATAAGAATTCTAATTGATTTTCACCAACATATATACCTTCTTCAACATATGCTCCTTTAAGAACAGGTTTTTTTAATCTGTTATCTTTACTAAATTTTTTAATTAATTTAGCGGGAGCATTTCCTGTATTAGAAAGCATTAAAGATGTATTTCCTTTAAGAACATCTAATATGTTGCCGTAATCTACTTCAGAATCTTCCAACGCTTTTCTAAGCAGTGTGTTTTTAACAACCATTAATTTGATGTCTTGGCTGAAACAACTTCTTCTTAATTCACTTGTTTCAACGGCATCTAATCCACCGATATCAGTTAGATAGAAATGGTCATATTCACCTATTGTTGCTTTTATTTGTTCTACTAATGTGCTTTTATCTTCCTTTTTCATATTCTCTCTTTTTAAGCTTCTACGGTTTTAGGATCTACCTTAATTCCGGCACTCATTGTACTAGAAAGATAAATGCTCTTAACATAAGTACCTTTAGTTGTTGATGGTTTCAACTTCATAATCATATCCATAAATTCTTTTGCATTCTCAGCAATTTGCTGTGAAGTAAAAGAAACTTTACCAACAGAAGTGTGTACAATTCCAAATTTATCAACTTTAAAGTCTATTTTTCCTTGTTTAACCTCTTTTACAGCACCTGCTATATCTTGAGTTACAGTACCACTCTTAGGGTTTGGCATAAGTCCACGAGGACCAAGCACTCTACCTAAAGCACCAATTTTTCCCATAATAGCAGGTTGGGTAATGATTACATCTATATCAGTCCAACCACCTTTAATTTTATCTATATATTCGTCTAAGCCGACATAATCCGCTCCTGCTTCTTTAGCAGCAGTTTCTTGGTCGGGGGTACAC
>PDWI01003948.1_pt1 | contig 29927 bp, 26 predicted proteins | sample 1430891 | NCBI WGS metagenome assembly PDWI01 (sample SAMN01162508, study PRJNA174530) | Oral metagenome, whole genome shotgun sequencing project. | biome: Marine environment; feature: Marine mammal; material: Swab sample of the gingival sulcus; isolation source: swab sample of gingival sulcus... | reverse complement strand
TACTGCCTCACGGTTAAGCCCACTTGATCCACCCCAATGGCGCTTTGAAACAGCTCCGGCGGGATATACTCAATAGCTGAAGCAGCACCCTGAAACGCTTTGGCAAGACCGTTCACGGAGAACTCATCAATTTCTTCCTGTAAAAAACCCAACCGCCAGCGCCAGTCGTTACCCAGGTATTGCAGGTTGAGGTTCCACATCCAGTCGAAATCGGTGTAGATCTCCACCCCGTCCGCTTCTGCAGTCGTGGTGTCGTAACGCCCAACGCCTGCGCGCCACTCCAAGAGCCCGTTTTGCAAGCTGTGCCGGTATAAAAAATCCGCGCCATCGAAGTGCTCAAGTAACAACAGGCCGTAAAATTCCACCACAGGGCGCGCCCACAAGTAAGTGACACCCACATCACGGGATTCAGACAACAGATAAGCATCGTGCGGCAGGCGCCCGAGGCGCAACACCATATCGCGATTCATATTCAAGCGCCCAAAGACCAAATGAATATGGGCATCGAGCTCGCCATCCAGAGGCTTTGCCATCCCCTGCACGACAAGACCCAGCGTGTTGTTATAGCCAGCGTTTACCTGTAGTCCCAGCACTGTGTCGCCATCGAAGCGCAGTTCCCCATCCGTTACCGCGCGATGACGCGAAGCATTGCGGCGAAACCCCAGGCTCTTACCATCAGAGCTGACCATGCCAACGGAGCCAAATCCTACTACCTGAACATCCAGTTCATCCGCGACTTGCCCTGCCTGCACCGTTGACACAGCCAGTAAAGCACCAAAACAGAAACCCAGTGTTCCCAGATAACGGCGAACTGATGAAAAAGCATTGAACATGATGATCTACACACGCCTGCTGACCCAAAAGAGGACTACTGATCAGCCTACCATAGGGGCGTAGGTAAATTGATTGATAATTGGCGTTTTCTCTCGAAACTGTGACGCAGCCCCATGCCTCAGGAACCCGTAAGCGCAATTACTACGGCTGCAACTGCTCCACATACCAGCCACTATCGGTGCGCGTATAGCGAAAACGGTCGTGTAAACGCGCCTCGTGGCCCTGCCAAAACTCCACCACATCGGGCACGATGCGATAGCCGCCCCAGAAGTCCGGCAAGGGGATTTCACCTTCGCCAAATTTCGCCTTCATCGCCGCAAGCTGCTGCATGAGCACTTTGCGCGCTGAAATTGGGCGACTCTGCTGGGATGCCCACGCCGCCAAACGGCTTTCGCGCGGACGGGACAGAAAATAACGCGCGGACTCCGCGGTGGAAAGCTTTTGCGCACTACCGCCCACGATAACTTGACGCTCCAGGTTATTCCAGGGCATCAGCGCACTGACGCGATGGTTGGCGTCGATAGCACGAGCCTTGCGGCTGCTATAATTGGTGTAAAACACCAGCCCGTCTTCGCTTAAATCTTTGAGCAGGACAATGCGCTGCCAGGGTGTGCCGTCAGGGTCGATGGTGGAAAGCACCATCGCCGTGGGATCGGCAAGCACCGGGGAGGCCACCGCATCTTCCAGCCACTGTTGAAACTGCACCAGAGGATGCGCCGCCAGGGATTCGCGCGTCAGCGGCTCGGAGTGAAACTCCCGCCTGACTTGTTTTACATCCATAATGAACGCCTAATCACCGCCAGCCGGAGCGTCCTGATCGACGCCGCGCGGTGGAAACTCACTTAATAATGCTGCGGCAATGGCCTGTAACTGCCGATCTGCGCGCTCGGGATCGGCGTGCAGCGACAGGGGCACACTCACCACCGCGCGCCATACCCCTTCCTTCCTGGCAGGGTCGATCATATCCAGAATATGCGTACCCTCGGTGTATTCATCCATTGACACCTGCGTGCTCATCCAGGGCCCGCAATACCAGCAGTGCCAGTGCAGCGGCGGTGTCGTATTGTGTGAATAGGTGCGCACAGAGGTGCGCTCGCGGGTGACCAGATGCCAATTCAGCAAAGCATCAGGGGATTCATTTTTTGCCACCACGTCGTAACCGCGCTGACGCAACACCGCCATCATCATCTCACGCAGTCGGTTTTTCTGCATATCCGACAGCATCAGGTTATCGCCCTTGGCAGTAAACGGCTCAAAAGCCACGGTTTTAATATGGGTGAACGTGTAGGACCGATCAAAATCTGTGGTGACGCGTGGTGGACCAAGGGCACAAGCGCCCAATACAAGCGCCGCCAGCCACACGACGGCCAGGGGAAACAGACGTTTTTTCATAACAATCACCTCAATCCGTGGTCGAGGGCACCACAGGCGCCCGCACCATCATAGCGGGAATTTGCGGAAACGGGAAAAGCTGCTGCCAATCCTCCCCCCACTGGTCTGCCAGTGTGACAGCAAATGCGTCAAAATAACAACGGCTTATTAACGCTGACAGCTCGGCTTCTGTGGCCATATCCGCAAGCACAGCCGCCTCTAACAGGCCTTCCAAACGCAGGCGCGCACTTGGGGCCACATCCCACCCCTTGGCCAGGTCGCCAAACATAATGCTCAAACGCCGTTCTATTTCTGTCAATACCGCCTTCACAGAAGCTCCAAACTCTCCCTGCTATTGTTTAAGACGCACAAATCACGCTAAAGTGCCCCAAAATCACCCTGCGAGGCATTCCCGTGACGCTTTCTACTTTACTGCATAAAACGCTGATATTCAGCTTGGCATTCTGCCTTGGCAACACCGCGATGGCCAGTGCCAGCAGCGGCGGCAAACAAGCGCCCATTATCGCGCAAAAGCAGCGCTTTTTACCAACTGTGGGCGAGCACGGCATGGTGGTTGCCGCGGAACAACAGGCCGCCGAAGCAGGGCTTGCCATGCTCAAAAAGGGCGGCAATGCGGTCGATGCCGCTGTAGCCACAGGCTTTGCCCTGGCGGTCACCTTTCCACGTGCGGGTAATCTGGGCGGTGGTGGCTTTATGTTGATTCACCTGGCCAAGGAAAAGCGCAATGTGTTTATCGACTATCGCGAAATGGCACCTGCGGGCGCAACGCGGGATATGTTCCTGAAAGCCGATGGGGAAGTCGATAAGCGCTCGGAGTATTTCAGCCACCTGTCCGCCGGTGTACCCGGCACCGTTGCGGGACTTATTTACGCCCTTGAAAAATACGGCACGCTGCCCTTAAAAACTGTACTTCAGCCGGCCATCGAACTGGCCGAGCAAGGCTTTCCCATGAGTTACGCCCTGGCCAGCAGCCTGCAGGCACGCAAGGGTCGCTTAAGTGCTGACCCCGCGGCAGCGGCTTACTTTTTGCGAAAGGACGGCGGCAACTGGGCACTGGGGGAAAACTTCAAACAACAAGACCTCGCCCGAACACTTAAACAAATCGCCAAACACGGCAGCGACGGATTTTACAAAGGCAAAGTCGCGAAGCTGATCGCCGATGATATGCGAGCCAACGGCGGACTGATTACCGAACGGGATCTCGCCAATTACGTAGTCAAGGAGCGCGCAGCCGTGGTGGGCGACTACCAGGGCTACACCATCGTTTCCGCACCACCGCCCTCCTCCGGCGGTGTGCACCTTGTTCAAATGCTGAACATTTTAGAAGCTTACGACCTGCCCGCGATGGGACATAACAGCGCCGAGTATATTCACACCGTGGCCGAAACCATGAAGCTCGCCTACGCCGATCGCAGTAAATACCTGGCCGACCCGGACTTTGTCCCCGTGCCGGTCAAACAGCTCACTGACAAAGCCTATGCCGCCAGGCAGCGCGCCATGATTAAACCGAACCAGGTGACGCCATCGGCGCAAGTGCTGCCGGGTAAAGCCATGCCCAGGGAGAGTGAAGACACAACCCACTACAGCACCGCCGATCAATACGGCAACATGGTAAGCAACACCTATACCCTGAATTTCAGCTACGGTTCTCATATCGCCGTGCCCGGGGCGGGCTTTTTACTGAACAATGAAATGGCCGACTTTGCCGCAAAACCCGGCACCGCCAATGCCTACGGCTTAGTGCAGGGTGAGTCAAACCGCATCGAACCGGGCAAGCGCCCACTGTCATCCATGACCCCCACCATCGTCATGAAAGACCAGCAGGCCTGGCTCGCCACCGGCAGCCCCGGCGGCAGCTTAATCATTAATTCGGTGCTGCAAATCGTATTAAACGCGATCGGTTTCGATATGAACATCGCCGCCGCAGCCGCCGCACCACGCTTTCACCACCAGTGGCTGCCCGACGAGCTGCGGGTGGAGGATGGCGTCAGCACAGACACCTTGAAACTGCTCAAGCAGCGCGGTCACAACATCAACACCGACATCACCACCATGGGGCGCACCCAGTCGATCATGCACACTGGAGGCTGGTTCTTCGGCGCCACCGACACCCGCCGCCATCAGGGCTTTGTGGCGACCTATTGAGGGTGTGCGCTCTGACCATACGGTGCTTGCTTATTCATTCACATTCACCACAACGCGGCCACGTACCTGACCCGCAAGAACATCACTGGCCAGATCGACAACCTCATGCAAGGCGACTTCCCGCTCACCAATCAGGGATAACTTGTACAGGTCAAGGTCGCTGGCCAAACGGCGCCAGGCTTCGCGGCGCTCCGCCTGCGGACACATCACACTGTCCACTCCGGCGAGGGTGACGCCGCGCAAAATAAACGGCATAACGGTGGCGGGCAGATCCATACCGCCTGCCAGGCCACAGGCCGCTACCGTGCCACCGTAAGTGGTGGTGGCACATAGATTAGCCAGGGTATGACTGCCCACCACATCGATCGCACCCGCCCAGCGCTCTTTGCCCAGGGGGCGGCCTTGTTCTGCAAACTCCGCGCGATCAAGCACATCCACCGCGCCCAGTTCTTTCAGGTAGTCGCTTTCCCCCGGCCTGCCACTAATACCCCATACGGTGTAGCCCAGCTCGGCTAACAGTGCAATCGCGACGCTGCCAACACCGCCGGCCGCACCTGAGACAACCACCTCGCCGTGATGCGGCATGACGCCGCCGCGCTCCAAGGCCATCACGCAGAGCATCGCGGTATAGCCCGCCGTGCCGATGGCGGCGGCTTGACGAGCGTTAAACTGTTCGGGCAGCGCCACCAGCCAATCGCCGCTGACCCGCGCACGCTGAGCCAGACCACCCCAGTGGTTTTCGCCCACGCCCCAGCCGTTCAAAATTACCTTGTCGCCTTCCTGCCACGCCGGGTGATCGCTGTGTTCTACCACGCCCACAAAATCAATACCCGGCACCATGGGAAACTGACGCACCACAGGACTTTTGCCGGTAATCGCCAGTGCATCCTTGTAATTGATGGTGGAGTACGCCACACGCACAGTAACATCGCCCTCGGGCAGTTGTGCCTCATCGACATCGGCCAGGCTCGCGCGGTAGCCGATGTCGTCGTTTTTATCGATTAAAATGGCTTTAAACATAATGCTTTCCCTGTATCTTGCGGATGATTACAAACAGGCTGGGGTGAACCTCCATTGAACCCCCGCACCGGGTTAAAATCAAGCGCCGCCTGCCAAAGTGTTGTCTGCAGTTTTCGAGGCAGTCACGACGAAACAGAATTGGCGAAACAAGCCCACTTTTACTTATGACCTGATGTTGCGCATGGCGAGCGCTTGGTAAGCCCCTTGCGGGGACGCTACAAGTACATCAACTATCGGCCACGCCCGCCTCGGCAAAGGTCGCCATTGTATTGTGCAGATGCAGGGCACTTTGAATAATCGGTACCGCCGCCGCTGCGCCGGAGCCTTCACCCAGGCGCATATGCAGGCTCAGTAGAGGCTGCAAACCTAAAGCATCCAGGGCTTTGCCATGCCCCGCCTCGGCGGAGCGGTGCGCCGCAAGCAGCCACGGGGTGACGCCCGCATTGATTTTACTGGCGACTAAAGCGGCCACCGTGGCGATAAAGCCGTCGATCAAACAGGGCATACCGCGCTGGGCACAGCGAATATAGGCACCCGCAAGCGCCACAATTTCGTAGCCTCCCACCGCCTGCAAAACGCCCTGCCAGTGATTTAACAGGGCGCCGTGTCGGGTTAAGGCATCTTCGATAACGCGGGTTTTATGCGCCAGCCCCGCATCGCTGACACCGGTGCCGCGACCGACAACCTCACTGGCTCGCAAGCCCGTGAGGGCAGCCAATATCGCCGCCGCGCTGGTGGTGTTGGCAATCCCCATTTCACCGCCAATAAACAACTGCGCCTCACACTGATCGGCCTGGGCTTTGCCCGCGTCGAGACAAGTAAACATTTGCGACTCGGTCATGGCGGCGGTCTTACTAAAATCCGCCGTGCCCGGGGCGATATTCACATTCAGCAAACGCGGTGCCGGTGCAATATCGGAAAAACAGCCCATATTCACTACTGCAAAATCCGCGTTTATCTGGTTAGCCAACACGCTGATAGCAGCACCGCCAGCTAAAAAATTCTGCACCATTTGCACGGTGACCTCCGCCGGAAACGCGGACACACCTTGCGCGCTGATACCGTGGTCTGCGGCAAAAACCCGTACGGCGATATTCGAAAGCTGCGGTTTTACCTGCCCCTGCCACGCGGCAAATTGTTCAGCAATATCCTCCAGGCGCCCCAGGGAACCCGGTGGTTTGGTAAGCGTGGCCTGGTGGGAACGCGCAGCCTGGCGACTTTTTTCACAGGGCGGGGTAATTTCTGTTTGGTACCACGATGTCATAGTATTTCTCCGATTGCGGGTTAGGTTGTGCGGTGGCATCTTGGCGGACGATTCTTCAACCTGGCTTTTACCCTGCACTCTTGCCAAAAGCAAAAGCTGATTAGTTTTTTAAATCCAGGGGCAAACCCGCTACCACCAGGGTTACGCGCTCACAAATCTCTGCTAAAGACTGATGCAGACACCCGCTTTCATCGACAAATTCCCGGCTCAATTCACCCAAGGGCACAACACCTGAGCCCACTTCATTACTGACTAGAAATAGCTGTCCCTTAAACGTCGACACGGCAGCAAGCAATTGTTCCCGCTGCTCATGCCAGCAATGATGATGCTGACAGTTACCCAACCACAGGGTCAGGCAGTCTATCAAAACTGTGTTATCTCGCTGATTGTACTGTTGCAATACGGCGGCAATGTTTACCGGCTCCTCCAACAACTGCCAGCGTTTATCGCGCTGTTGTTGATGTTTGGCGATGCGCGCCTGCATTTCCGCGTCGCCACCCTGCCCGGTGGCGAGGTAATACCATTGCCTGCCAAACTGTAAGGCCTGGTTTTCCGCATAACGGCTTTTACCGCTGCGCGCACCACCTAGAATTAACTGTTTCACTTCAGGCTTTCCACATTAAACAATTCATCCAAAGCCAGGTGCTGCTGTGCAGTATCCGCCAGACGATCCAGTTCACGTTCGCGCACCGCGATACGATCAACCGGGCTGACATCGGCAAGCCCCGCCCAGGCAAGCAGCGCCGTTAACGCTTCCGGGTGATCAAATACGCCGTGCAAATACGTGCCCGCGACCTGATTATCCGCTGATACGGCGCCCTCCGGCTTGCGTTCATCACCCAGCAACAGCAAGGGCTGAACTGCGCTGCTGTTTTCGGTCACACCACAATGAATTTCATAGCCCTGCACCCTGGCGCCGCCCTGAACAAACTGCCCGCTAACGCGATGCAACTGCTTACTGGCCTGCAATTCCGTGTGCTGTGGCAATAAACCCAGGCCCTGGGACTCGCCGGCCTCACCTTCCACACCCAAGGGGTCTCTGACCATGTCACCCAGCATTTGATAACCGCCACAGATACCCAGAACCTTGCCGCCGTAACGCAGGTGCTTTTGTATCCCCTGATCCCAACCGTGCTGTTTTAACAGAGCAAGATCTGCGCGCACGTTTTTGCTGCCGGGCAAAATAATTAAATCCACTGGTGGAATGGGTGTGTTGGGCGCAACGTACTCAAGCGCCACTTCGCTCTGCATACGCAAGGCGTCAAAATCTGTGTGATTGGAAATGCGCGAAAACACCAGCACTGCGACTTTTAAGGTCGCATTGTCACTGTCGACAGAGTGTTGATCAATGGCGTCTTCGGCGTCGAGCTGCAAATCGGTTAAATAGGGTAAGACGCCAAACACGGGCTTGCCAGTGCGCTGTTCCAGCCAATCGAGCCCAGGTTTTAACAGGGCAATATCACCGCGAAAACGATTGATAATAAAACCTGTCACCCGCGCCTGCTCGCTTGCGGACAACAATTCCAAGGTACCCACCAAGTGGGCAAAGACGCCACCGCGGTCAATATCCGCCACCAATACCACGGGGCAATCTGCCGCTTCCGCAAACCCCATATTGGCAATATCTCTGGCGCGCAGATTGATTTCCGCGGGGCTTCCCGCACCCTCCACCAGCACCCAGTCATAGCGTTTTTTAAGGCGTGCAAAAGACTCAAGCACCGCCTGCATGGCCGTGGTTTTGTACCGGTGGTAATCTCGCGCGCTCATATCGCTGCGGGCTTTGCCGTGAATAATGACCTGGGCCTGACGATCACTGCTGGGCTTGAGCAGCACCGGGTTCATATCCGTGTGCGGTTCGATATTCGCAGCCTGGGCCTGCAGAGCCTGGGCACGACCAATTTCACCGCCATCAGCGCTCACCGCACTGTTTAAGGACATATTTTGCGGCTTAAAAGGTGCTACGGAAATACCGCGGCGAACCAGCACCCTGCACAGGGCTGCCACCACCGTGCTTTTACCCGCATCAGAGGTAGTGCCTTGCACCATCAGCGCGGGCATGATTTAGTAATCCACGCCCTTGCGCGCCTTGATACCCGCCCTGTAAGCGTGTTTAATGTCTTTCACTTCCGAGACGGTATCCATTATTTCCTGCAAAGCCGAACCACCGCCGCGTCCGGTAACCACCACGCTCTGCTCCCTTGGTCGTGCGGCAATTGCCGCCAGGATCTCGTCCTCCGGCAAATATTTATAGCCGATCATATAGGTCAGCTCATCCAACACCACCAGGTCGTAGCTGTCGTCTTCCAGCATGGGTTTTGCCCGCGCCCAGGTTTTTTCCGCGGCGGCGATATCGGCGCTGCGATCCTGCGTATTCCAGGTAAAACCTGTGCCCATTTGATAAAAATCCACCTGCGGGCAGTGGTCGCGCAAATAGATTTCTTCACCGGATAATTGCGTGCCCTTAATAAACTGCACCACGCCCACTTTCATGCCGTAGCCCAGGGCACGCATTACCATGCCAAAGGCCGAGCTGGATTTACCCTTGCCGTTACCGGTCACCAGTACCGCCACACCGCGCTGCTCATCAGCGGCTTCAATAGCCGCATCGACCTTCGCTTTTTGCTTTTGCATCGCCGCTTTGTGCTTGGCTTCTCGCTTATCGTTATTCTCAGTCATGGTCTGCTCCTGTTTTAGCTTAGAGGCCTTACGCGCCCCGCGCCCTCCTGCCCACAGGGGAGGGGCAAGAGGGAACAGGCAAATCAATGCGCTTTTAGAAAGTGTAACGCAGTCCTGCGTAGGCTGCCGCACCAGCGGTGTAGTAGCCACGCACTTCTTCGTAGTCCTCATCCAGCACATTATTAACACGGGCATAGAGACCCAGCTTGGGCGTTACCGCATAGTCGACGTTGATATCGACCACGGTGTAGTCCTCCAGTGGCTCGCCGTTGTTGCCCGTAATTTCCGCAGCACCGCGAACCGCAACACCAAAGTGCAAGCGATCATTCAGCAAACGCCACTGCGCTTCCAGGTTTGCCAGATGCTCGGGGCGGCGGGCGCGCTGCTGCCCATCGGGTGTTTCAGTGTCGTTGTAGGTGTAGTTACCCAACAAGCTCACAGACTCACCCAGGGGCAGTTCAAACGCCAGCTCGACACCGCGGGACTCGGACTCGCCCTCGTATTGCAAATAACCGGAATAGTCAGCCAGATCAAATTCAATGACATCGGTGATCTGCTGGTCAAACAGGTTGAACTCCACGTACACACCCGAATTGCTCGCCCAGGCCACACCCAGATCCACACCTTCACTTTCTTCAGGCTGTAACACGGTAGTGGACGCGGGTAGTTTTGCGTTGGGCCCCGCATTGTAGCCAATTTCATACAGACTCGGGGCGCGGAAACCTGTGCCGTAAGCAGTTTTAAACTTCAGTTCACCGGCGCTCAGAGGCACGACGTAAGCGGCGCTCACCCGGTAGGTGGTGTGATCGCCAAAATCATCGTTGTCGTCATAGCGCACACCGGCGGTAAGGAACAGGTTGTCCAGGTGATTGTCCTGGTATTCCAGGTAATAACCTTTCTGGTCGCGCTCGCGCAGGCTCTCGCCTTCACCGAGGGAGGCGTCTTCCAAATCGGCACCAAACACCAGATCGGCAGCGTCATCAATCTCAAATTTACCGAGGTAGCTGATACGTTTCAGCTCGCCCACAGCGCCGTATGACAAGGCACCCTTGGCAAAAAAGTCGCGCTCACTTTCGGAGTGGCTGTAGGACAGCTCGCTGTAAAACCTGCCCAGATCCAGTTCGGCGCCCAGACGCCAAATACGCTGATCGTAATTGCTGACACAATCGTTAAGATAACCATCGGGGTAGCTGTAACAACGGTCGTATTTACCTTCGCCGCGCACTTTACGAGCCACCGCCTCCAGACGCAACATATCGTTCACCGTCCAGCCACCGCGACCGTGCAGGGTTACGTTTTCATAACCGTCATCTTCACCAGAGGTATCGCTGACACGGGCATTAAAACCCTCGGTAGACAGGCGCGAAACAACCAAAGAACCATCGAGCTGACCGTTACCGCCACTGAACAAACCGCTGACCTGATCGGTACCATAGCGTCCGGCCTCAGCGCTGACAATGCCCTCAAAACCTTCGCGCAACGCATCGGTGGAAATATTCACCACACCACCGGCATCGGCGCCGTACATCAAACCCTGCGGACCACGCAGTATTTCAACGCGGGAAACACCCGAAGTCAGCATATGTTCAAAACGGGGGCCAAACTGCGTACCAGAGGTATCGGTGACATCGACACCATCAATATAGGCACGGGTACGAAAACCGTCTTCACCGCGAATACGCACCGCAGTCGTAGAACCCAGACCACCGCTGTTGCTGACGCTGACACCTGGCTGGGAGCGCAGTGCATCATACACCGTGTTAAAACCGCGGCTTTCAATATCCTCTGCGGATATAACGGACACCGAGGTGCCCACTTCACGCAGTGGCATTTCCACGCGCGATGAGATCACGATCACTTCTTCCAAAGGGTTGTCATTTGCCGACACTGACGCGGCCGATACCGCCGCAGCCAATGCCGCCAAGGGGAAAATGTATTTCATAGGAGTTGTCCTCAAACGTCATAGATAAAAAACGACTGAGGCAGAGGAGTACGAAACAACAGGAGCGGAAACGCCGATGCAAGCCTGTCGTGAAGCCCTCCGCTCCATCGTTGCGACGTATCGGCTGGTTTCGGGCTCTCAGCGATGCTGACTACCGTTGCGGGGGCAGCGAAGGTCTATGCGGCGGCACTTCCTTACTTCCCATTTAACCTGCCCAGCTTTATTTCCAAGAAACACAGCCGCAGGCACCAAATACGCGGGGCACTTTAGTGATTTTACCTCGACCTGTCAAATCAATTGCAGCGGCGCACAGTGATCCAATTCATAGTCAAAAATTGAGGCGACCGAGTTACCGCCCATCAGCGCAATCAAGGCGCGCAAAGATCCCGCATGAGCCACCACCACAACGGGACCATCGGAATTTGCCAATACCTCGCGACAGAAGCTGGACACCCTCAAATACAAGTCCCGACCGCTTTCCCCAGCGGGAGGTGCCTGGCATACCCAGTTATCCGACCACTGCCTCAAGGCCAGCGGGTTTTCCTGGTAAATATCCGCCCAGTTACGCCCCTCCCAGACCCCCATATGCAATTCACGCAGGCGTGCATCAAGAATAATGTCTCGCTTATCGGGCATGGCCAAGTGCGCGGTTTCGCGCGCGCGCTGAAGATCGGAACAATACACCGTGGCACCCGAATGACAATCGCGCAAGCGCGCCAAACTACTCGCCTGCTGCCTGCCCAGCTCCGACAAAGGAACGTCCATTTGCCCAAAACACCGCCCCGGCGGCAGCTCCACCGCCCCGTGACGTAGCAAAATGACTTTTTTTCTCATGCTGTTGTTCCGTATCGCAACTGCCGCGCAGTTCATCATTGTTTAATCCATGTGCGGCCAAACCCGCCCTGCCCTGCACCCGCAGCAAAGCAATGGTGAGCCCCAAAAACCACATTTAAAGGCACACACACATATAGACAACAATTTCGGTCAATTTATTCACGGCGCCCAAAGTATCTCCGGTAACACCGCCAATTTGTCGACGACACCACCCCTGCCAGAGCAACATCAACAGGCACACCGCCACCAGCAATATCGAAAATTCAGATCCGGCGAACACCGCCACCGGCAGCCAGGCAAACACCGTGCCAAGCCAAAATCGCTTATTGGAAAACACCTGCGCGACCAAACCGGGGCGATCGCTGTCGGCTCTGACGTAGTCGTTAAATCTAAGCAACGGCAGCGCCGTCCAGCGCGCCAGAGCCTGCGCCAGGCAAAACACCAACAGCGCTCTGTCCGCCTCCAGGTGTTGCAACACGCTGAAAACAAGCAGTAGCGACAGTACAAGCGCCAGTGCGCCGTAACTGCCCAGGCGGCTGTCTTTCATAATTTCCAGCTTGCGCTGGCGCGTCCAGCCGCCACCAAAACCATCGGCGGTGTCGGCCAGACCATCTTCGTGAAAGCCGCCAGTCACCAAAACCATTGCCGTCATGGCCAGCACCGCAGCAACAGCGGACGACCCCAGGAAAAGCCCAAGGTGAAACCCCAGCGCGCCGAACAAGCCCACGACCCAGCCCACCGCCGGAAAATAACTGACCGAGGCGGCGAGTCTGGCATCACTGTGCTCTTGCGCCGGCACGGGCAAACGGGTGAGAAAACCCAGTGCCAACACTAACAGGCGCAGCTCATACATTATCCTTGCTCTCATCACAGCGCCCTCCCTACGACAAGCTCAGCACAGCTCACAATACCCTCACCGCAGCGCGCACCCGCGCTCTGGCTGACTCATCATCAGCGCGCAGCAAACCCAGGCGCAGCAGGGACACATCCTCACGCCAAGGCACAACGCGGGTCAAGATGCCGTGCCCGGCCAGGTGCTGATAATGACTTTGCGCCTCGTGTGGCGTCATTGCATACACGCTAAACAGCGCGCTTTGCATCGATGCCGCACCGAGCAGTGGACGAAACATGGCGCGGGTGCAGGCGCAGTCATCTTCGAGCAGCCTGCGCGCCGTGCTCTGCCACGCCACATCGGCAAAAGCGGCTGTGGCCAGGGCCTGCGCAGGCCCATTGATCGCCCATACGCCCTGGGCTTTATTGATCGCATCGAGCAGCGCGCGCTCAGCAAAGACAAAGCCCAGGCGCAGCCCGGCCAGACCAAAGAATTTGCCGAAAGACCGCAATACGATAACGCCCGCATCTGGCGCAAAGGCTTGTAAAAAACTCCGCTTGGGCACCGCATCCATAAATGCTTCATCTACGATCAGACGCGCCGCCGGGCTCTGCAAGGCTCGCCAGCGCTTGATCGCATCCTCGCTTACAGTGACAGCGGTGGGGTTGTTGGGATTGATCACCACCAGATGGGTATCGGGCTGATGCTGCAGGGTTTGCTGTATCGCTTCATCCATGGCCTGCGCATCGTGGGAAGGATACACCGCCAACTCTGCTCCCCGCACCCGCCACTGCTCGGCATGCTCACAGTAACCAAGCTCCGGCACCAACACGCGCCGCACGGGGCTGAGCGCTGTCAGTGCATCGGGCAACAGGGCAATGCTCCACTGCGTTCCAGCGACGGGAGCAAAGTAGCCACTGCCGTAATAGCGCGCCGCTGCCTGGATAAAATCGGGTCGCAGGTAGGGCAAACGCGCCATATCCCGGGTTTTCAACGCATCGAAGGGATAGCTGCGCGGGTTGATGCCGGTAGATAAATCCAGCCAATCCTCAGGCGCTTTGCCAAACTCTCGGCTTGCGCGGTACATATCGCCACCGTGAATCAGCGGCGCACTGTTTTTTATACCCATTTAATAACCTGATAAAAATAGTCGCTTTGCGTTTGCTCTGGGCCCAATACCCAAGCCAGCCCCCAACTCAAAAAGCCAGTGAGTGCAGTAAACGCAGCAACAGCGCAACTGCCAATACCAGCAGTATAAAAGCTGACACCGCTTTATCCAGCAAATGATTGGCGCGCTTGATACTGTCCGCGTCTGCCGGTGGTGCAGCGGGGTTGCCCAATACGGGACGCTGCTGTGGCTTGCCGTGATACACCGCCGCACCGCCTAGACGCAGATTCAGCGCCCAGGCACCGCTCGCCATCACCGTGCCCGCGTTGACACTTTTCCAGCGCAGACCTTGCTGCAACGCACCGCAAAGCTTGCCGGGGCGACCCGCAACCGCAGTGTACAGAAACCCGGTGAGCAATGCGGGAGCGGCGTTAAGCACATCGTCAATGCGCGCCGCAGCCCAGCCAAAAGACCGATACTGCGGCGTTTTATAACCCCACATGGCATCCAGGGTATTGGCCAGACGATACCCCACCACCCCGGGAATACCCGCTACCATAAACCAAAACAGGGCAGCAAATACCGCATCTGCGCCATTTTCCAGCACCGACTCCACCGTCGCTGTGGCGATTTCAGTATCCGATAAAGCCTGAGTGTCGCGGCTGACGATCATTGCCAGCGCTTGGCGCGCGCCGTTTAAATCGCCGCGAACCAGCGGCGCAGACACCGCATTGGCATGGGCTTTTAAGCTGTGGAATCCAAGCGTCAGATAGAGCACAAGCGCACTCGCGACAACCAAGCCCGGCGCGGTATCGGCCAATAGCTGCTCCAGCCAGAAAGCCAACAACATCAAAGGCAGCACCGCACAACACCAGGCCAGCACGCCACCTGCGCGATTGCGTAACCCACCCACAAAACGCGCATCCAAAAATGCAGCCCAGCGCCCGAAGCCCACCAACGGGTGATAGCGCTCAGGTTCGCCCAAGTAGTTGTCTAGCACCAGGGCGCAAAGCACAATGGCCGCCAGTATTAACACCCTGTACCCCGCCTGAAAATCATGTTGCACTTCACTGTTTCATAAAACGTCACCACACCATACGCGGGACATAAAACGGGTGCCAAACACCCGTTGTCAGTCAGCATACCAAGCGGCGCAAGGGCAGGCTCCGAAAAGAACTCAAGGCTTATAATAGGCCTCGGGCAGGTCGGTTTTTGGGGCGAGATAGCGATCGCGCAGCCGGGTCTGGCGGCTTTTCATACTGTCGCGCTTGCCGTCTATAATCACCAGGTCAGCCAGGGAATTGACTTCCAGCGGGTCACCGCTCCACAGCACCAGATCGGCACGCGCACCCACATCTAAACGCCCGGTATCAAAACCAAACACTCGTGCAGGGGCACTGGTCAGCGCTGCCAGGGCTTGTTCATGGGGCAGGCCATTGGCCGTGGCATTGCCCGCCGCCTGGCGCTGCTTGCGCGCATGGTGCGCGCCATGACCGGAAAAAATCACCGTAACGCCAGCTTTATCGAGCAGCGCCGCATTGTCCAGGCGCGCGCCCAGCATATCAAAGCTGCTGGGCATATTGTCCAGCGGATTGAGCACCACGGCAATGTCGGCCTCGGCCAGTTCTTTGGCGACCATCCACGCCTGCGTGGCACCACTGATTGCCGCATTCAATCGATGGCGTTTGGCAAAATCAATTACCTGTAAAATATCCGCGGCGCGCTCAACGGCAAACACCACCGTACCTCTGGTCCTGACATTTTTGATCGCCTCGCGCCCGGCATCGGTCAACAGTAAGTCACCCCGACGCGGCACAGCTTTCACCTCGGCCATCATGCGCTCAAGCAGCATCCACTGCGCCGCGCGCGAGCCGCCGGCCATCTCCGCATGGGCGCTGCCCACACCGATAAACAGCACCGGCCGGTCGGTAAAACTGCGATAACGCCCGTCTAAATAAACACCGCGACCAATGCCACCGATTAAGTTGGCACCGGGCTTAGCGCCGAGCAAAGTAAAACCATAGCCCTCGACCCGCGCTGCCGGAATCACTGCCACATTGGGGTTATAAGCCAGGGACACGTCCAACTCCGGATGCAACAAACCGTCTGTGCCCAGGTAGCTGCTGTCTGCCGTGGCGTGCACGGAAGATACTTCCACCAAGCCCAGCGAGGTGACTCCCGCAAACAAGGCGGGTGTTAAGTGGCGGCCTTTGGCATCGATCACTGTCACCGCATCTGGCGCCGCCAATGATTGGCCAATGTTGGTGATGCGCTCACCCTCGATTAACACGTCGTAGGCTTTGAGCACGCCAGCATCAGTTTGGGTGTGTACCAGCGCGTTTTTAATCAGCAGGTTTTCCGCCCATACGGTGCTGGCAGCCAGCAAGAAAAATACCAGTGCTAAAACTCTCATTGCGCCACCTCCTGCAACTGTCCCAACTCGAAATCGGATTTGGGCTGACGCTGTTGATCATGGCGATCAAACACCAGCGCGCCATCCATATACACTTGCTCTGCCTTGGCGTACACACTGAAGGGGTTGCCGCTCCACAGCACCACATCAGCCGTTTTGCCTTTGCTGAGCGTGCCCACCTTGTCCTGGATACCCAGTGATTTTGCGGCGTTGCCGGTAATCCAGGTGATAGCACGTTCAGGTGGAATGTTCATACCCGCGCGCTGACCGCGCGTCATGGCCTTGGCAACCTCCTGATTCAAGCGTTGAACATTTTCCGCAGAGTCAGAATGCAGCACCGCGCAACTGCCCTGGGGGCGATCGACCATGGCGATGTTTTCTTGAATACCATCGTAGGCTTCCATTTTAAAGCCCCACCAGTCGGCCCACAGCGCACCACACACGCCCGCCTGCGCCAATTGATCGGCAATTTTGTAGGCCTCGACGCCGTGGTGGAAAGTGCCCACTCTATAGCCAAACTCCTTCGCCATATCCAGCACATTCATCATTTCATCGGCGCGGTAGCAGTGCATATGAATGATGATTTCGCCGTCTAATACGCCCGCCAGGGTTTCCAGACGCAAATCGCGCTTGGGTGCCTCGGCGTCCTTATCACCTTTTGTTAACGCTTTCTGGTAGGTCTCCCATTTAGCCTTGTACTCCTGCGCATCAATCCAGGCTTTGCGGTACAGAGAAAAATTACCCATGCGGGTTGAAGGCAGCTGGCCCTTTTCGCCATAAACGCGCTTAGGATTTTCACCACAGGCCATTTTCAAACCGTAGGGAGCCCCCGGAAATTTCATCGCCTGCACGCTCACGGCGGGCTTGTTGCGCAGGGTAACACCGCGCCCGCCCACCAAATTGCCCGAGCCCGGCAACACCTGCAAAGTCGTCACGCCGCCGGCAAGGGCGCGGGAAAAACCCGGATCTTGCGGCCACACACTGTGCTCGGACCACATATTGGGCGTCACCGGGCTGGTCATTTCATTGGCATCTTCGTGAGCCGGAACCGCCGGTGTACCGAACACGCCGATGTGTGAATGCACATCGATCAAACCCGGCGTAAGCCATTTGCCCTTGGCGTCGATCACGTTGGCATCTTTCGTTGCGGGAGCCTGACCTTCACCCACCCAGAGGATTTTACCATCTCGCATCACTACGCCGGCGTCATTCAGCAAGCGACCATCACCGGTCAATACCGTGGCATGCTCAATGACAACCGGAGCAGATGGCAGCGCTTTATAGGTGGAAGGGTAGGGATTTTTGTTGGGATAACCATCGGCAACAGCCGAATGGGCCATCAACAAGGAAATCACTGAGCTTGCACCGAGCAGGCGCAAACCCATAACAGCAGATCGTCTCATAGGGGACTCGCGTTGTTAGTATCAATAGAAACAAATGTTCGATTTTAGACATAAAAAAACCCGCGCACCTTGGGGATGCGCGGGATTGTCGTTCACAGCAACTTACAGGCTGTCAGCGTTTTCGCTCAAGTACTCCGCCACACCGTCAGGTGAGGCCGTCATGCCTTTGTCACCACTTCTCCAGCCAGCGGGGCACACTTCACCGTGCTCCTCGTGGAAGTCCAAAGCGTCAACCATACGCAGCATTTCATCGACGTTACGACCCAGCGGCAAGTCATTCACCACCTGGTGGCGCACCAGACCGTCTTTGTCGATCAGGAATGAACCGCGGAACGCCACACCACCTTCAGACTCAACATCATAGGCCTGACAGATCGCATGCGTAACATCCGCCACCAGTGTGTACTTAACGGCACCAATGCCGCCCTCGTTCACCGGCGTGTTGCGCCAGGCGTTGTGTGAGAACTGTGAATCGATAGAAACGCCGATGACTTCCACACCGCGCTTTTCAAATTCGGCCATACGGTGATCGAACGCCAACAACTCGGAAGGACAGACAAAGGTGAAGTCCAGGGGATAGAAGAACACCACGGCCTTCTTGCCTTTGGTGACCGCTGCAAAGTTGAATTCATCGACGATAGTGCCATCGCCCAATACGGCAGCCGCGGTAAAATCGGGAGCCGGTTTGCCTACTAATACACCCACGTGTTATCTCCTTTCGTATACAATCATCAGGTATAGTGCCCCGCGCAATGCGCAGGGGGAACTGCCTATCCTATAACGGGCACACCTCCATCGGCAATCATTTCTTGCACAGCGTGCCCGCACCGAGCGAGACCAAAGCAGCAAGTCAGACCCCGTATCGACCCGGTGCAGACCACCTCGGATCATCTCGTTTTTGCCCTGTTCATATAGCAACCACATACCTATACTGTGCGCTTTGCTGATGCCTCGGGCTCTTTGCCACGTCGATAGCGTATCAGCACGTAAGCAAAACAACATCATCGGATAACAACACCATGCCTGAATCATCAAATCTGGCTTTGGATCGAGGCTTTTTCGGTCACCCCAAGGGCCTGCAAACCCTGTTTTTCACTGAAATGTGGGAGCGCATGAGTTACTACGGTATGCGCGGCCTGCTGGTTCTGTTTTTAACCACCTCCATCAATGAGGGCGGTTTTGCCTATACGGCGGCAGTAGCCAGCGCAATCTACGGACTCTACACCGCCTCGGTGTACTTCATGGGTTTACCCGGCGGCTGGATGGCCGACAGGCTGATCGGCTCACAGCGCGCGGTGTGGTACGGCGGTATTATTATCATGTGCGGCCATATATCACTGGCCATTCCCAACGACAAAACCTTTTATCTGGGCTTGATTCTGGTGGTGCTTGGCACGGGATTGCTCAAACCCAGCATCAGCGCCCTGGTGGGCACCCTCTACAGCTCCACCGATGAGCGCCGCGACAGCGGCTATGCGATTTATTACATGGGCATCAACATCGGCTCCCTGATCGGCTACACCGTGTGCGGCGCCCTGGCCGAAGCCGATGCATTCGGCTGGCACTGGGCGTTTGGCGCCGCCGCGGTGGGCATGGCCATAGGCCTGATCCAATTCCGAAAAACCGTTGGCAACCTGCAAGGTGCAGGCGCGGCGCCGTTACAACCGATGACGCCAGCGGGAAATACTCGCTCCTGGCGAATTATCGGCACCTTCCTGCTGGGTCTTGTGGTAGTAACACTCTCGGTAATGAACGGACTTATTACCCTGAATCCCATTTCCCTGGCGCAGTCCGTCGCGGTTGCTTTTACCGCTATTTTTGTAATTTATTTCAGTGCGGTCTATTTTCTTGGCAGGCTCGATGCCATCGAGAAAAAAGGGATGCTGGCACTGCTACTGGTGTGTATCGCATCGGCCTGTTTCTGGTCGGGCTTTGAGCAAGCCGGTTCAACGCTGAACCTGTTCGCCCGCGATTACACTGATCGCAGCACCGAAGCACTGAGCTTTTTGGGCCTTGTGGAAATTCCCACGGTTTGGTTTCAGTCTGCAAACTCAACCTTTATCATTCTGCTTTCGCCCTTCTTTGCCGCTATGTGGATCAGGCTCGGCAGACGCATGGTGTCGCCAGCATACGGGGTGAAATGCGCCGTTGGTCTTATCATCATGGCAAGCGGTTTTATCGCCATGTACTACGCCGCACACATTGCCGCCACGGGGATGAAAGCCGCTGCTTTCTGGCTGATTTTAACTTACTTCTTGCACACCTGCGGCGAGTTGACGATCAGCCCCATCGCCTTGAGCGCCGTATCCAAACTGGCACCCAAACGCTACCTGGGCCAGATGATGGGCGTGTTCGTTTTGACCTACTCTATCGGCAGCAGATTGTGACGTTCAGTGTCGGCGTGGGCGCGATAGTGTTGCTGTTTAGCCTGTTTACCAAAAACTGGGAAACCGAAGTGCAGGCTGCGCATGCGAGGGAGGAAAAACAATAGCTGTGCTAGGACAACGTCAGGGTCTGCGCGCAAAAGCGGCGAAGAGGTTCAAAGCAACAACGACGTCACACCGCAATCTGCCCGTGGCACCCTATCTGTTGCGGCCGGACTACAATACAGGTGATAGTTCTTCAGAGATCATCGCTTGAGACACAGCATGAACACCAAGGGAAACTGCTACGACAATGCATGCGCAGAAAGTTTTTTCTTTAACTCAAGACCAAAGCGCTTCGCGGCGAGACATTCGCCACCAGAAAAAACCGCGCCAAAGGGTATTTGAATACAACGAATTTGATTATAATCGGACTGGCCGACAAAGTACCAACAGCTTTATCAGTCCAGAGGCTTTTGAGGCGCAACTTGTCGCTTAACGGGGTGTTCACTGCTCATGGGTAGGGTCATTTTCTCTGAATCCAAATATCGGGCGAGAGACAGGCAGCTCGTGGCAAGCGACGATGTTCCATCCAAGTTTTTAGAGGGTTTGGCATGAGCACTTTTAGTTCATTGCGACCAATTAAGAGAACAGTGATTTAGCGATTGAACCGGTGACGAACAAAGCAAGACAATATAAGCCTTCTACAGTTCGTAGATTAGATACGTTGTCGGGTAACGAATGCTCTGCTCCTGACTGCGAGAAGGCGCTTGTTGCCAAAGACGGCTTGAGCATTATTAGCAAGATATGTCACATTGAGGCGGCCAGTTCTGATGGGCCTCGTTACAATCCACAGATGTCAGATGATGAGCGCCGCCATTTTAACAACCTGATTCTTCTTTGCGACGAGTGTCATACAATAATTGACAACATAGAAAACGAGGCTCTGTATCCGGTCGATCTTTTGCAGGAATGGAAGGCGAATCACCAAAGTAAGATAACCCAACGATTGCAGGCCAAAAAGTCCCTTCTCAAACTAGCAATCGACGCTATTGCTGATGTAGATTTTGAGGACGGTAATGAGGAGGAGGAAAGCACCTCGCCATATCAAATCGGCAAGAAGATTGAATACAACGCTGTCATTAGAAATAGGCCTCTCATTGATGAATACAAAGTTTACTATAACCAGCTTTCTTCGTTATATGACGAGCTGGAATCTTACGGGTCATTCAAGAAAGACAAGCTCCTTAGAAATATTCGACAAATATATTTAAGAGTAAAGGGAAGTTATATCAGCAACTCGGATAGTGAAATTGAGTCAATCAAGGACAACGCCGACAACATTATCGAAGATATTGAGGATATTTTGATCAACACCGACAGCCTTGCTTCTAGCAACTACGATGAAGACATTTCTTTCGGCATTTCCGTTGTCATGGTTGATGCATTTATGCGCTGCAAGATACTAGAGGAGCCATTACCACAATGATTTTGAACAAGGACGTAAGACCCGACAGAAAAATCTACTACATAGCGTCGCTAGTCATAGAAAAATTAATGGATAATCCCGGTCAATCTATTGACTACCTTTCCATCTATGAAGGACTGCGCAAGGAGGAAAATATTACTTCTGAGATATTTTTTCTGACCTTGGACTGGCTGTTTCTTCTGGGCGCGATAAAGCTTGAAAAAGGGTTGGTTAGCAAATGTTTTTAAAAAAGCTAATCATACAAAAAGACGCGACAATAATTCGAGATATTACTTTTCACAAGGGCGTTAATTTGATTGTCGACGAAACAAAGACAGAGGATAAGAAGGAGTCTGGCAATAATGTAGGAAAATCTACCGTCCTTCGATTAGTAGATTATTGCTTTGGTGGTAACGGTAAAAACATTTACCAGGACCCGGAATTTAGAAGCAAAGCGAACACCGAAATAGAAGACTTCCTTAAAAAAAATAATATCATCATTAGTCTGATATTGAAGAAAGACCTGGATGACGTAAAAAGCCCTGAAATCGCGATACGTAGAAATTTTCTGAAGCACGGCAGTAAGATTCAGGAGGTTGACGGAGAGAAGTATACGGACAAAGAATTTACCCGAAAGCTGAAACAGCTCATTTTTCACTCAAATACAGACAAACCTACTTTCAGGCAGATAATTTCAAAGAATATCCGAGACGAGAAGAACCGTTTGCAAAACACTGTGAAGGTTCTTCATGCCACCACCACCGATCAGGAATACGAAGCGCTTTATTTATTCTGGTTCGGGATTGATCTGGACGTTTCCGAAAGAAAGCAGAAGCTTATTACTAGACGAAAGATTGAGGACACGCTGCAGAAGCGGCTAAAGACCGAAGGAACCCTGTCTTCAGTCAACCAATCTTTAATTGTGGTAAATCGATTGATCCAGGATGTGAATCGACGTAAGGAAGCGTTTGTTGTCAACGAGAATTATGAGGTTGATATAGCCAGTTTCAACCAGGTCAAGGCAGACCTAAATAAGCTATCAACCAGGCTCGCCAGACTGGAATTGAGAAGGGAACTTATTAGGGAAAGCATCAATGAACTGGCCTTGGAAGTATCGAATATTGACGTAGAGAAGATACGCGCGCTTTATGATGAGGCGAAAGTATTAATTCCAAAGCTTCAAAAGACTTTTGAAGACACGATGTCTTTTCACAACGCGATGGTGCAAGAAAAAAGACGATTCATATCAAATGAATTGCCGCAGCTTAATTCGACAATAAGCGAACTACAATCATCTATTGGGGCGCTTCTTGATGAAGAGGAGCGGCTTGCTTCGGTTCTCAAAGCTACGGGCGCAAAAGAAAGCTTCCAATCTATTCTTGACGAGTTGTCCCAGCTTTCAGCAAAGCAGGGTGGTTTGCTCGAACAAAAACGCTTATGGAAAAGCACTTTGGAAACGACTAACTCCATAAAGAAAGAAATCGAAGAGATTGACAAGGGTATATCATCGCTTGATGAAACGTTGCAGGATCGCGTTTCCGAGTTTAACAAGTATTTTTCTAATATTTCCTCAAGGCTTTATGGCGAACAGTTCGTTCTATCTCCAGATAAGACGGAAAGAGGCTACCAGCTTAACATAAGTAGTATTAGCGGAAACCTGGGAACGGGAAAGAAGAAAGGCCAAATGGCGGCATTTGATTTGGCGTATATACAATATGCGGATCAGGCGAGCATAGATTGCCTTCACTTTATTCTCCAGGATCAGATAGAGAACGTACATGACAATCAGATTTCTAGTCTCATGACGGAAGTTGTTTCGGAGATCAACTGCCAATACGTGATGTCGGTATTGAGGGATAAACTGCCAACGGATATTGATATTGATCGCTATACGGTTGTTTCACTTTCACAAGACGACAAGCTGTTTCGCATATAACTATTTTTGTTTTTCGCAACCAAGACAAGCAAAACAGCAAACAGGAAAGCGAAACGTGAGCAGAGCGATATTAAGCAGTAACAGAGGGCAGAGACAGCTCGCTTGAAGCGTCGATTGGCAGAACAGGAAGAGGAGCTTGCCATCGTAAAAAAGGCGGCCATATACTTCGCCAAAGCCTAAAATGTAGTGCGTATTCATGCAGAAATATCAAGACACGTTCCCTGTGTGTCAACCTAGACGTAGACAGTAGCTGTCCGAGATAATGTACATTCAGAGCTCAGGTTGAGAGACGAAATCATGCCTAAACCAGAAACGAAGATTCTACCAGAAACAAAGGTCGTTCAGACTCGCGCATGATTTAACGGACGCCGGATACAAGCAGGTCCCACCGAACACTAAAAGCACTCGCCTCACCCCCGCCCCGCTGCTCTGTACCCTCTTGGCGACTGTCCCAGGGTTTTGCGAAACAGGCGCGAGAAATAGAGTGGGTCGTTGTAGCCCACGGCCTCGGCTACGGCCTGTATGGACATGTCGGTGCTGTCGAGTAACTGGCAGGCATACTCCATTTTCATGTGGGTGAAATGTTTCAGCGGCGGGTAGCCGGTGAGGGCTTTGTAGCGGGTGACGAAGTAGTATTTTGACAGGTTTGCCACCTCGGCCAGGTTTTCCAGACTGAGCTGGCGGGCGATGTTTTCGCGCATATAGGCAGTCAATGCGGGCAGGTCCAAGCCCTGTCGCGCCTGGTGTGAACGCCGCTCCTGCGCAAACAGGGTCAGTAAATAGCGCAGATGATTGGCGCAGTGCACAAAAGCGCTGGTGCTGTAACCGGTTTGGCGCACTACGAGCAGGCTGTCTAAGCTGCCGCGCAGAGCCGGTGATACGCCCACATCCAGCACGGGCGCGCCTTCGCGATAGCCTAAATAATTCAAGAATACGGCGGCGGCGCTGCCTTGAAAATGTATCCAATACAACGACCAGGGTTTGCGCCTATCGGCGCGGTAGTGATGTGCCAGCCCCTGGGGCAGCATGGCTATTTGCCCGGGTTTTAAGCGAAAAACGTCCTCACCGCAGCGCAATACACCCCGGCCTGCAACACAATATAACAACAGGTTATCGTCGTGGCGCTGGCGCTGCATACGGTGACCTTTGGCCTGTGGGTAGTAACCCATCGCCGTTGGGTAGCAATCTCGTGCCAGCGGATTGGCGTTTAGCGCGCGCACCATAAACGCTGGCGTGATAAATCGCACGCCCTCAGGTGGCAGCGGCCACTGGGAGGGATGACTCATATTATGCCCCCTTAAAAAGCAATATAATCCATAAAGTTAACAAGATCGTCAATATCAATATCACCAGCGCGGTGTTACGGTAAAGGTCGATAATCACAAACCAAAGGACGTTCTCATGACTCATCAAGTACCGCTTTTTATCAATGGCCAGTTCAAACTCGGCACCGGTGACACCGTGCTGCCTATCACCAACCCCGCCAACCAGCAATTGCTGGGCGAAGTGCCTTTTGCCTCTCACGATGAAGTAGAGGAAGCCGTTGCCAGCGCCAAGGCGGCCTTTGCCACCTGGAAAGAAGTGCCGACAGCCGAGCGTGCGCGACTGCTGATGCGCTACCAGATGCTGCTGAAAGAACACCACGACGAGCTGGGTGAGCTGCTCGCGCAAGATACCGGCAAAACCTTTGAAGATGCCAAGGGTGATGTATGGCGTGGTATCGAGGTGGTTGAACAAGCCGCAAATACGCCTTCAAACATGATGGGAGAGACCGTTGAAAACGTCGCCAACGGCATCGACACCTACAGCTATATCCAGCCTCTGGGTGTGGTCGCCGGTATCACCCCATTTAACTTCCCCGCGATGATTCCACTGTGGATGTACCCGCTGGCGATTGCCTGCGGCAACACCTTTGTGCTCAAGCCTTCTGAGCAGGATCCGCTGGTGCCTATCCGTCTGGCGGAGCTGTTTGTAGAAGCGGGCGCGCCCGCAGGTGTGCTTAACGTGGTACACGGCGGTGCCGAACAAGTAGATCAAATTCTCAACCATCCCGACATCGTGGCGGTATCTTTTGTGGGCTCCTCACGCGTGGGCGAGCACATTTACCGCACCGGCACCCAGGCAGGTAAGCGTGTGCAATGTATGATGGGCGCGAAAAACCATATGGTGGTTATGCCCGACGCCAACAAAAACAGCACCCTGAACGCGCTGGTCGGCGCATCCGTGGGTGCGGCGGGTCAGCGCTGTATGGCCATTTCCGTCGCCGTATTTGTGGGAGATTCCAAACAGTGGATTGACGAGCTGGGCGAGCGCCTGGCCAAAGCCCGCCCCGGCGCCTGGAATGATGCAGGCGCGGCCTACGGCCCGATCATCTCCAAAACGGCCCACAAGCGCGTACTGGATTTAATCGCCAAAGGCAAGACCGAAGGCGCGACCTGCGTGGTCGACGGCAGTGACTGCACAGTCGAAGGCCTGCCCGATGGCAACTGGGTGGGGCCGACCATGTTCAGCGACGTCACCCCCGAGATGAGCATTTATAAGGAAGAGATCTTCGGCCCGGTGCTGTGCTGCATGAGCGTAGATACTTTAGACGAGGCCATCGCTCTGGTGAACTCTCTGGCGGTGGGTAACGGCACGTCGATTTTCACCAATTCCGGCGGTGCGGCGCGCAAATATCAGCACGAAGTACTGGTTGGACAGGTGGGCATTAACATACCCATTCCTGTGCCACTGCCCATGTTCTCTTTCACTGGCTGGCGCGGTTCCTTCCGCGGCGACTTGCACGCCTACGGCAAACAAGCAGTGCGGTTTTACACAGAAACCAAGACCATCACTGCGCGCTGGGCGCACACCGACACCACCAGCAAAGAGCCGAATATGAGCATTAACCTGCGCTAATATCGGCAGGCGCATTGCGGGCGTTTGCGTCCCGCAATGCGCACCTTACCTTCAACAACAGAGATACTATAAAAGGAAGGACTCTATGGATTTTTCACTAAATGATGAACAACAGGCTTTTGTCGATTCCGCCCGCGCGTTTTCAAGCAGCGTGCTCGCGCCCAACGCGGCGCAGTGGGATGAGGAAAGCTATTTCTCCAAAGAAGCCCTGGCGCAAGCGGGCGAATTGGGTTTTATGGGCATGTATACGCCCGAACGCGCTGGCGGCCTGGGCATGGGCAGGCTGGATGCCAGCCTCATCGTAGAAGAATTAGCCAAAGGCTGTACCGCCACCGCCGCATTTATCACCATCCACAACATGGCCACCAACATGATCGGCAAGTATTGCAGCGATGCGGTGATCAGCGAGTGGTGCGATGAATTGGTAAGCGGACAAAAACTGGCCTCCTATTGCCTGACCGAACCCGGCGCGGGTTCTGACGCCGCATCCCTGCGCACCAGCGCAGTGCGCGATGGCGATGACTATATTGTCAACGGCGCAAAAGTGTTTATTTCAGGCGCGGGTTCCACCGATGTCCTGGTGGTTATGCTGCGCACCGGCGATGCGGGGCCAAAAGGCATTTCCGCGCTGTTGATACCTGCCGATGCCGAAGGCATCAGCTACGGCAAAAAAGAGGACAAAATGGGCTGGAACGCGCAGCCCACACGAATGATCAATTTCGACAATGTGCGCGTACCCGTGGCAAACCGCCTGGGTGAAGAGGGTCAGGGCTTTGCCATCGCGATGGAAGGCCTGGACGGTGGACGTATCAATATCGCCACCTGCTCTGTTGGCACGGCGCAGCAAGCGCTGGAAGAAGCCACCGCCTATGTGCAGGAGCGCCAGCAATTTGGTCGCGCCATCGCGGATTTCCAGAACACCCAATTCAAACTGGCCGATATGCTCACCGAACTCGTCGCCGCGAGGCAAATGGTGCGCCTGGCCGCCAGCAAACTGGACAATAAACACCCGCAGGCCAGCACCTACTGCGCGATGGCAAAACGCTTTGCCACCGATGCGGGCTTTGCCGTGTGTAATGACGCCCTGCAATTGTTTGGCGGCTACGGCTATATTCGCGAATACCCGATGGAGCGCCACGTACGCGACGCCCGGGTTCACCAGATTTTAGAAGGTACTAACGAAGTCATGCGCGTTATCATCGGGCGGAAACTATTTACCGAGGGCGCTTTGGAGGTTATCAAATGAGTTTAAGCACATCCGAAAAACTGCAACTGGAACTGCGCGGCCACACCGCCGTCATCACCATTAACAACCCTGCGGCCAATACCTGGGACGAAGAAAGCCTGCCCGCCCTGGCCGACCTGGTGGAAAAACTCAATGCCGAGCGCGATGTCTGGGCGCTGGTGCTCACCGGTGCGGGCGAGAAATTTTTCTCCGCTGGCGCCGATCTCACCCTGTTTGCAGATGGCAACCCCGACACCGCACAGCGCATGACCGACCACTTTGGCCGCGCCTTTGAAACGCTGGCGGATTTTCGCGGCGTATCCATCGCCGCTATTAACGGTTTCGCCATGGGCGGCGGTCTGGAAGCAGCACTGGCCTGTGATATTCGCATCGCCGAAGAACAGGCACAAATGGCACTGCCCGAAGCTAAAGTCGGCCTGCTGCCCTGTGCGGGCGGCACCCAGCGCCTGAGCTACCTGGTGGGTGAAGGCTGGGCAAAACGCCTGATTTTATGCGGCGAGCGCATCGATGCCGCCACTGCAGAGCGCATTAAATTAGTCGAAGAAGTGGTACCCAAGGGCACGGCACTGGACAGAGCGCTGGCACTGGCCGAGCAGGTGGGCGCACAAAGCCCAACCTCGGTAGCAATGTGCAAACGCCTGCTGCACACGGGTCGCGACACCGTAATCAGCGCCGGGCTTGCGGGCGAGCGCGATTTATTTGTGGAGCTGTTTTCCACGGAAGACCAAAAAGAGGGCGTCAATGCCTTTTTGGAAAAACGCAAACCGCAGTGGAAGAACCAATAATGTCTGACGTGATTTTATGTGAAGAGCTGCCCGCGGCCAGCGGCAGCATCGCCCGCGCCACCTTGAACCTGCCCGCCACCTTGAATTCCCTTACGCTGGAAATGGTGGATCTGCTGCAGCAACAGTTGGACGCGTGGCAACAAGACGACAATATCGCCGCCATTTTTATCGATGGCAGCGGTGAAAAAGCCTTTTGCGCAGGCGGTGATGTGCAGGCGCTTTACCGCTCTGCCACTGAGCAGGTCGGCGGCCCCTGCACCTATGCGGAAACATTTTTCGAGCGCGAATACCGCATGAATTACACCCTGCACCGCTATGCAAAACCCATTATTTGCTGGGGTAACGGCATTGTGATGGGCGGTGGTCTCGGGGTGATGGCGGGCTGCTCCCACCGCGTCGTCACCGAAAAAACCCGTATCGCCATGCCCGAGGTGGGTATCGCTCTGTTTCCCGATGTGGGCGGCAGTTGGTTTTTAAACCATATGCCCGGCAGCGCAGGTGTTTTTCTGGCCTTAACAGGCGCATCCATCAACGCCAGCGACGCGCTGTACACTGGCATCGCCGATCGCTTTATCGCCAGCGACCGTAAAGACGCGGTGCTAAGCGCACTCACTGGCGAGCATTGGCACAGCGATATCGCCAAAAACCACGCTCAGGTTCGGCATCTGCTGCGCGAACAGGCAACGGCCAGTATCGGCAGTTGCCCGGCGGGGCAGGTCGAGCCGCATATGGCGACCATCAACGAGCTTTGTGACGGCGATGATATCGTCGATATCACCAACAACATCTGCAACATCGAAACCGACGATCCCTGGCTTAGCAAGGCTCGCAACAGCCTGCGCTACGGTTCGCCGCTGGCGGTGCAATGGACTTACCGGCAGTTGCTGGAAACCCGCCACAGCTCGTTAAAAGAAGTGTTCCAGGCGGAGCTGCAACTGGGCACGAACATTGTGCGCCACCCGGAGTTTGCCGAGGGCGTACGCGCCCTGTTAATCGACAAAGACCGCCAGCCCAACTGGCAGTACAAAACCATCGACGCTGTACCCGCGGGTGTATTGGACGGTTTTTTCCAGGCACCGTGGCCACAAAATCCGCTGGCGGATATGACTTAAACAAAACAACGAGGATAACATCATGCACACCATCGCTTTTATCGGACTCGGTAATATGGGCGGCCCCATGGCCGAAAACCTGTTGCGCGCCGGTCACACTGTCACCGTGTTTGACCTGATGCCCGCCGCCTGTGAAAAGCTGGCGCAAGCCGGTGCTGGGGTTGCCGCCAGCGCAAAAGAAGCCTGCGAAAACGCGGAGTATGTCATCTCCATGCTGCCCGCTGGCAAGCACGTGCGCGAACTCTACACCGGAGCG
>PDWI01002170.1_pt1 | contig 29930 bp, 29 predicted proteins | sample 1430891 | NCBI WGS metagenome assembly PDWI01 (sample SAMN01162508, study PRJNA174530) | Oral metagenome, whole genome shotgun sequencing project. | biome: Marine environment; feature: Marine mammal; material: Swab sample of the gingival sulcus; isolation source: swab sample of gingival sulcus... | reverse complement strand
TGTATATTGCCCAAATAACATAAAATATCCTGCAAGCGTAAAAGAGCAAACAGAAAAAATAAATGACGTTGAGATTTCTACCTATCTAATTGAATACGATGAAGAAAAGTGGTAGAAAAAAGCAAATTACTTCAACCTAAATCTAATAGGTACGCTGTACCAAACATTTATATTTTTTCCGTCTTTTGTGCCGGGTTTAAAAGCGGGAAATGATTTTACTAACCTTATAGCCTCCGTATCAAGCAGAGGGTCTACGCCTCTTTGGATTTCTACTTTGCCTACTTTTCTGTGTTTGGTTACAACGAATCGCAAATATACCGTGCCTTCTATGCAGAGTTTAGGTATTTGAGGGTATGCCAAATTTTGGGCGATGTAATTTCTTATAGCTTCTGTGCCACCCGGAAATTCAGGCATTGTTACAGATTTGTATTTTAAACTGTCTTTTTCTTGTGCAAAAGTTACCGTCACCCAAAAGTTTAACATTAAAAATATTGATAATCTTCTCATAATTAAATAATTACATTTAAAATTATAATGATGTAAATATATCACTTTTCAAAAACAAGCTATTTCTAAAAATACACGCTTAAAATCAGAGCGTTGGGGTTTTTCGCATCAAACAAAAGCAATCTGTAAAATATTGTATTATTAATTTCTTACTACCCAATTTTCAATTTCAATATCTTTTATGCGTTCAAATTCTCTAATATTTTCAGTAACCATAATCATATTGTTTTCCACTGCTGTTGAACCAATTAATAAATCAAAATCGCTTATCATTATGCCCTGTTTTTGTAATCTAACTTTTTCTTTGCCGTAAAATGGTATAGCTCCAAAAATAGGAAGCACTGTTAAATGCTCCACAAAAGTATTTATAATCTTGTGATTTTTATTTGGATTATTGCTTTTTTCAGCACCAACAATTAATTCTGCCAATGTAATCTCAGAGATATAGCAATTATTTAAACCAACAGCTTCTAATTTCTTATCAATGTCAAAACTGCCACGCAAAAAGTGTATGCAAATGTTGGAATCAAGTAAGTATCTCATTATAAGTTGATTAAAAAGTCTTTTTCAACTCTGGCTTCTCTTATAGTTTCAATTATTTCATCTGAGGTTCTGTCATCTTCCCAAGCTCCATATAGAAATTTTAAATCAAACTCTTCTTTTTTCTCAACATTCAAAGACTTTGTCAGCTTGATGATAAGTTGTTTTTTTGTCAAATCGTCAAGTTTTGTTAAAAAACTAAAATATTCCCCGAGTATGTTTTCTTTTAATACTAATCCCATAATTTTTTTTCACAAAGTTACAAATATATTTCAAATATATGTATAATTTTATACATAATCAACCCCATCTACCGCCCCGTATGTCCGAAACCTCCGGCACCGCGTTCGCTCTCGCTGAGGGCTTCTTTGGCAACCCATTTTATCGTTTCGTGCCTTGCGACAACCATTTGGCATATCCTCTCGCCGTCTTCAATGGTGTAGTCCTTGGAAGAGAGATTTACCAAAATCACTTTTATCTCGCCACGGTAGTCGGCATCAATGGTGCCGGGTGTGTTTAGCACCGAAATCCCATGCTTGAAAGCCAATCCGCTACGTGGGCGAATTTGTGCCTCATACCCCTCAGGCAGTTCAATGTATAAACCCGTTGGAATAAGCCTTCGTTCCAAAGGTTTTAAAGTTATTGGAGCGTCTATATTTGCCTGTAAATCAACACCTGCCGATAGCTTTGTCTTATGCTCCGGAAGTGGGTGTTTTGATTTATTTATTACTGAAATTTCTAACATAATTTTATTTTTACATTTAACGTGATTTTGCCATGAAAATTACATTTCAAAATCAACATAATTATTTGTAAATTTTAAAACCCCTTAGGTTTCCCTTGCTTGTTTTCTTTACGCATTTGGTTGCGTTTCCATTCCATATAATACGAGCCATAGACCGAGCGGAAATTTTTCGCAGGGCCGGGTGCGGAAATCATTGTCAGCTTGCCGGCAGGGCTTATCAAGTAATATTGCGGAAAAGTAAGCACACGGTATTTTTTCAATAATTCTGAGTTTTTTCCCACAAACAAAAGGTCAAAAGAGTATTTGTTTTTTTTTGCAAATTCCTTGAATTTCTCAAAGTCTTTGCCTACATACAACATTGCAACTTGCAAGCCGGGAACATCCTCTTTTACAAGGTCTTCCAGCAAAAACAACTCTTTTTTTACGGTGTAACTTTCCTCGGAAATAAAGCCGAGATACAAGAATTTGCCCTTATAATCTTGCAAGGTTTTGGTATCCTCAATCGCATTTTTTAAGCTGAAATCGGGGGCTTCTTTGCCGTTATAAATAAGTTGCAATTCCGCCTCTATCCTTTCGCAAATTCTTTTGTGCATGGGGTATTCCGTTTGGCTTTGTATCGACTTGAAAAGCTCTATGTAGAATTTTCTTTTTTTTACATTTTTGATTGCCATTCTGTGCAAATTCATTATCAGCACATACTCGCGAAAACGCTTGTTGGAATACTGCGATTTTTTTTCAAGTTGTTTGTTCAGTTCGCCCCAAATGTTTTTTTCGGCATCAGATTTGCGTAGCAGGTTTGACGCATCAAGAACATAGCTCAGCGACACACGCATAGCCTCATTATAGGCAGGGTTGAAATACTCCACAGGTTGGGTGTTGAAGTTGTTATTTATAAATTTGCGAGTGCTTTTTTTGTATGCTACATGCCTCAGTAAGATGTATTTATACTGCTTATATTTTCGAAAGAAACCGTCGGAATTTGCAGGGTGTTTTTCCTCAATGCGATTTACTGCCGAGTCGATTATCAGGGGATTTACCCTGCCTCTGAAATTTTGCAAAACTCGTTCGAGTTCGGTTCTAAAAGTAAGGTCAAACTGCATGATTTCTTCGGTAAGATTTTCATTATTTGCCTCAATTACTTTAAGGTATCTTTGTTCAGGGCGGAAGTAGGGATTTAGGCTGTCGATTTTTGAGGGAAGTTGCTTTTTGGGAAATTTCATAACCAAATTATCGCCGGGATTGGCATAAAAAATGCCGTCATAAATGCCCAACGAAATGCTGTATTGTTTGGCGTGCCGACTTTGTATTTGCACTTTGAAATTACCCAAACTGTCTACTTTGAACTTGGTTATTTCCGTTTTTTTGTTAGTTATATAATCGGCTTCTGTGCTGATTATGAGGCTGTCGGAGGCGTATGATTTTGCGTTGCCCGATATTGTTATTGTGGTTTGAGACACGGCAATTTTGCCGACAAACATCATTGCCAACAATATGATTTTGGTAATTAATTTCATGCTATTGTTTCAATTCGTCAAGTTGGTCTTGTAATTTTCGTCTTTCGGTGATGTCAAGACCTATGTTTATAACTTGATTGAAGTGTCCTCTATTGTCTTTTATGGGTATGAAATTTTCTTCCGTCCAAACTTCCTTGTTTTCGGTTAAGATGTGGCGTTCTCTTTTGCAGAAATGCCCTTGTCGCAAGTTTTGCCACAAATATTTTAGCGATTCGTCATCTTCTTGGTTCGAGGGGATAACTTCGGCATGTTTTTTACCAATGTAATCCTCTCGTTTTCCTTCCAATAGCTCCAATTCTTTCTCATTGAGGTCTATGATTTCCGACTTCATATTGAATATGGTAACCGGCACTATTTGGGCTATGGCTTTTATGATTTCCTTGTTTCTAAATTCCTGTTGTTGAAGGTTGTCGGTGGTTTGCTCGAGCTTTTCGAAGAATTGCATTGCTTGTGCATCTTTCTCGATGATTTGCGATGTTTGCTCTTCTAATTTTTTCAAGATTAATGCTGTTTTTATGTCGTTGGCAATGTTTTGAAATTCAGCTGCGAGTCGTTCGGCAATTACTTCAAGGAACTCTCGTTTGTAGGTCGGCAGAATTTTAAATGCAGTTATTTCAAGTACTCCCAAAACTTGCTCATCATAAATTAGCGGAAGCAAAATCAAATATCCGGGTGTCTCTTCGCCTAATCCTGAGGATATTACGGTGTATGATTTTGGTAAATCGGTTATTGCTATTATTTTCTTTTCTAAGGCACATCGTCCTACGAGGCTTTCGCCAAGTTCAAATGTAAGGTCTTCGGTTCTTACTTTTTGATATGCGTATGATGATGTTAATTTAAGGTGTTTTATTTTTTCGTCTTCAAATTCTGAAACGAATATTGCGGATTGCGGTATTTCGAGGTATTTTACCAAGAATTTTATAATTACGTCGGTAAGTTCTTTGTAGTCTTTGTATTTTTTTTGCAGTATCTCACCTACTTTTGTGATACCGGATTGTATCCATAATCGTCTGGTTACCTCTTTGTCTTTGTTTTCTCGGTCTTGTTGTATTTTTCTGAGGTTATCTTGTGTTGCAATTAAGAAATTGCCTATTCTGTCGTTTTTGGATTTTAGTTTATATTCCGCATTAAATTTCCCTTCGCCTATTTGTCTTACAAAGAATATTACTGATTTTAAGGTTTCAAAACCGACGGTTAATGCACGAGCCATTTCGCCTATTTCGTCGTGTCTTTTGATGGCACGGTCGGCATCCAACATGGTGTTGCCTGCACCAACTTGGTTTAAGAAGTCGCTGGTTCTAAGTATTGGTTTTGAGATGTTTGCCGAGACAACAAATATCAATATCATTAATATTATTATTCCTACAATGGCTATAATAAGTACCAAGCCGAAGTTTGCTACTACTTGTTTGGTTACGGTGTTGGTGGGTATAACCACTGCAATAGCCCATGGTTTTGAGTCGCCCACGGTGAATGGGGTTATTGCCATGAATGATTTTTTTTGTCGATAGAATTTGTCGGTTGTAATTGAAAATTTTTCGGCTCGTTGTATCTTTTTTATAATTATTTGAGAGGTGTTTTTGTCGGAAAACAGTTTGTCTATTTTTTTTCCTACATAAAATTTGTTTGGGAACATTACTATCGTACCGTTGTTTGAAATCAGGAATGTTGAAGCATCCGGAAGTCCCGATTTCAAATCGGCATTTTGTTGAAGTTGGTCTATCGTAACATCAACCCCAACCAAACCTCGGAACACGTTGTTTTCAAATATCATAGAGCCGATACTCGTCATCAGCATTGTGTCTAAATCTTCGTCTTCTTTGTATTTGAAGAAGTAGGGGTCTAAGATGTAGTTTTTGTCTCTCGAAGTTTTGAGACTGTAATACAGACTTTGGTAATGCTCTTTCTTTAAGTCGGCACTGTCGATGTACATTGATATGCTTGCATCGGCTTTTTTTAGCATTACGGTTCTTTGTCGTCCGTAGGGTTTGTGCCAATTTTTGTCGATGACGCTCATATTCCACGACACCCAAACGGAGTTGTATTGCGGGTTTCGTTTCAATATGGTCAGCATTATATCTTCATAGATTGGTTTTCGTTGTTGATATGGTATTTTGTTGTATTCTGAAAATATTTGCGACAAGGTTTTCATTATACTTAGCTCTGTACCTAACTGATTTTGAACCTTATTTGCAATTTGTTCGGAATGTACCCCTACAAGCTGTTTGGTTTTATCTAATGCGTAATCTTGAAAATTGTTAATTATCAAAAAAATCACCATAATAAGAGTTATGGTTGTAGTGGCAATCACCGGCACAAATATTTTCCATCGTATTTTCATGTTCTCTTAATTATTCAGATACTGCGAATATTATATTTTTTTATGGAAATAAAAAATTTCTTTTTAATTTTTAAGGTATATATATTTTTGGTTGCGTCTGGCGGGAATGAATCCGGCTTGTTTTATTGCAAGTTGCATCTGTTCGGCGTTGAGTTTGTTGTTTGAACCGGCAGCCGATACTACGTTCTCTTCAATCATAATTGAGCCTAAATCGTTTGCCCCCGCACTCAGGCAGATTTGAGCCGTTTCCTTGCCCACGGTCAGCCATGATGCTTGTATGTTTTTTATGTTTGTTAGTATAATTCGGCTGATGGCTATTGTGCGAATATACTCGATGCTTCCCACTGTATTCTGGATGCCGAGTTTAAGATTTAGCTCGGTGTTTTGGTCTTGATATGGCCAAGGTATGAAGGTTATAAAGCCCTCTGAATCTTGTGGTTTCAGGGTTTGCAAATCTCTTAACTTTATAAGGTGGTCTATTCTGTCGTGGATTGTTTCGATGTGTCCGAACATCATGGTGGCGGATGTTGGGAGGTTTAGGATGTGGGCTTGTCGCATGACTTCGAGCCATTCGGTTGCGGTGCATTTGTATTTTGAGATTTTGTGCCTCACTTCGTCGATGAGGATTTCGGCACCGGCACCGGGCAAGCTGTCCAAGCCGGCTTGCATTAATTCTTCGAGGGTTTGGCGGTAGGTGGTTTTTGAGATTTTGGATATATGATGAATCTCAGCGGGACCCAGAGCATGTAATTTTAAGGTTGGAAATTCTTTTTTGAGGGTTGAAAAAAGTTCTTTGTACCAATCAAGTTTCAGGTTTGGATGTAGTCCGCCTTGCAGAAGAAGTTGATTACCATCGAGTTTGAAAAGCTCTTCTATTTTTTGTTTGTACTCCGATATTTGTGTGATGAAGGCATCGGGTGCGTTGGCTTTTCTGTGGAAATTGCAGAATTGACATTGAGCTATACAAGCGTTTGTTATGTTTACGTTTCGGTCGATAATCCAGCCGACTTTGTTGCGATTTTCGGGCGACTGATGGTGTCGGCGTATTTGGTCTGCCACAAACATCAGCTGACTGAGGGGGGCTTCGTTGTATAGAAACAGTGCTTCGTCGTGGGTTAATTCTTTGATTTCAAGAGCTTTATTGTATAGGTCAAATAAATTCATGATATTGTTTGGCGGTTTTAATGAAATAGGAAACAAAATTATAAATTAATTGTCGAAGTATTGAACATAAAGTGTTATTTCTTGAAATTTTATAAAAAAAATCCCTCGCACAGGTATAATGCGAGGGGGAGGTTTCATAAACTAACTGTTATTATATTGCATCTTCTAATACTGTAATGTTTTGAGAGACATTTAATTTTTCTGCCGACAAACGAATACGCTCGGCTAAATCATAAAGTGCATTTTGCAATATTTCTAATTCTTCTTCATTAAAATCAGTGGGTTTTTTATTTCCGTCAATTCCATCAAGTTTATGGTATAACCAAGATGGCGATTTATGAAAATAACGTTGTGCTATTTTTGCAATATTTATGTCTAATAATATGTCTCTTAATTGTTGTTTGGGAGTTATTTTTTTCATGTTTTCACGTTTTAATGGCAAATTTTTAAGGGTTGCCTCATTTTTAGTTTTTAGCTTCGTACATTAAATAATGAAGTGTTTGATTTATATACCATTCAAATTCTTCTTGCTTTTCCATTATGCCTAAGGATTTTCTAAAATTCCTTATTGCTTCAATTAAATCTCTTTCTTTTTCAGTTAATCTTAATCTTTTTTGTTGTGCCATTTACCTATATTTTTAATTACACTACTCTACAAATATAATACGTTTTTTCGTACTAAGCAAATCATAAAACTTTTTTATAAAAAAAATCCCTCGCACATGTATAATGCGAGGGGGAGGTTTCATATATTTAAGTGCCGATGTTTTTACTTTATTAATTTGCTATCAAAGGGTATTTTTGAGGTTCTAAAATACTATCAATTTCTAAATCTACATCTAATTTATCCCAACGGATTGCATCGTCTCCGTCCATTTTTACATCAAAAACATCTTCTACTTTGGCATTGTAAAACCACGGATAACTATCATAAGGTAAAAAGAAATCGCCTTTGGGTAAACTTAATAAAATCCCTTTATTGGTAATTGTTAGAACTCTAACGGTATTCTCTACTAAAAACTTCGGACTCATTATTTCTCTTTATTATCACACTACGAATGTACAACAATTTAGTTACATAAGCAAATCATAAAACTTTTTTCAAAAAAATATACCATGCCGGCAGAGTAAATTTTAAACTTTTCTTTTAGGGATTATGAATATTATAATGTAAATTTGCCGTCGAAAAAATTAACAAACAAATTTATGATACAAAGAATTCAAACTTTATGGCTATTTTCGGCAATTGGAGTACTGGTTGCTATGTTTTTTTTACCTGTTGCAACAATCTCGAATGCAACTGAGGAATATCTATTCAACATGCAGGGGGTATTTGCAATGCCCGATAAAGTCTTACACACAAATACATACAGCATAATGGGGCTTACCGCCATAACCGCATTGATAATTTTAGTAACAATATTTCTATACAAAAAACGAGTTGCCCAAATGAGGCTGTGCGTGTACACCGCAATTCTAAATTTGGCAATAATGGGCATCGAAGCATATTACATCTTTTATATATTTAAGGGGTATGATTTTATCATCAACATAACTGCATTTGCCCCCGTAATAACATTTATTTTGCTGATGATGGCAAGGCACGGAATAAAAAAAGATGACAAACTTGTAAAATCTATTGACAGAATACGGTAGTTAAAAGGAAATACGTGACAACAACTAACAGACACAAAAAAAAAGCAATCCTGAATACGCATTTTTCAAAAAGCTCATTTTTTATTGTATTGATAATCATGAAGTCAGCGGTGGCAATGTCGCAAAACAATACTGCCGACAGCCTTGTCAATATAATAAACAATACAACATCGAACGCCTTGAAAATTCAAAATCTTTTTAAACTTGTTGATTTATACGAAAGCAAAAAGCAAAAAATCCCCGCAAGTTACTATCTAAAAAAGACTACCGAAACAGCATTATTGCTGAAAGAAGAAAATAAAAAAGCAAGAATCCTACTCAAAATAGGGAAACTGTACAACAAAAATAATAACTTTATCGATGCCGCTTCGGTGATGGAAGAGGCTTTGGTATTTGCCAAAAAGACCAACGACTCAACCTTAATATGTCGGCTGTCGAACACCTTGGGGCTAAGCTATCGGAGGATTGACAACGACTCAAAAGCAATGCAACATCATCTGCGAGCGTTAGACCTTGCAGCTGCCCTCAAAGATATTGCAAGTCAGGCGATTGCACTAAACAGCATAGGCATAATTCTTGCCTATCAGAAGAAATATGACGAGGCTCTCAGCCATTTCGACAAAGCTCTGATTATTGAACGAAAACGAGAAAATCACAAAGGAATTGCCATTAATTATAACTCGATAGGTTGGACTAACAGTCTGAAAGGCAATCATAAAAAGGCTATAAAATTTTACACAAAATCAATATCCGAAAATCAAATAATAAACAACCAAAGAGGTATTGCGATATGCCATACAAATTTGGGAAAAGAGTATGAGATATTAAACAATTTTGACGAAGCTCTGCAAAATCTTAACCAAGCAAAAAAGGTATTTCAACAATTAGATGACGACAAAAATTTAGCAAGAACGAACTTATATCTTGGCGAACTTTATGCAAATAATAAGTATTATTCTCATGCAATAAAATTTCTTGGGCAAGCCATACAAATTGCCGAGTTCAACAATCATATCAGACTGCAAAAGAATGCGTTAGAGTTGCTTTCAAATGTGTATTTTGAGTTGGGATATTTCTTAAATTCGCATGAAAATTTGCTGGCGGCATACAAGCTCAAAGACATCATATACGACGAGCAAAGCAAAGCCATAATAGAAGAAACGCAAGCAAAATATAACCTGCGAAAAACTCGCGAGGAGATGCTTCTCTTGGAGAAAAATAATCAACTAATCCAAGAAATAGTAATACGACAAAGGGTGTGGCTGTTTGTGTTTACAAGTCTGATTATCACAATGATAATACTGCTGTATATCATTGTGCGAAGCAGACAAAAACTGAAAATAAGTCAGCGAAAATTAGAGAAGAAAAACCACTCGATAGAAACGCAAAAAAACAAAATCGACAAGCAACGCAAAGAGCTTGAAATAATCAATGTTGCCAAAGATAAATTTTTCTCGATAATAGCTCACGACCTACGTAATCCGTTCAACGCATTGCTCAACCTTAGCGGAATTATAATTGAAGATTATGAAAATTTGCGTAACGACGAAGTCATTGAAATGCTTGAACTTATCAACGATTCTGCCGACAAGGGGCATAAGCTCTTGGAAAATTTATTGATATGGTCGCAAACACAACTCGGCGGAATAAAAGTCAACCCTGCAAATTTCCCGATAAAAAGACTGTGCCTCGACATAAAGGCTGAGGCGAGCCTTACTGCAAAAAACAAAAACATAAGCATCGATATTTCCGTTGATGAAAATCACTGTGTCTACGCCGATAAAAATATGACTGCCGTTATAGTGAGAAACCTGCTTTCCAATGCCATAAAATTTACAAACAACAATGGCTCTATAAGCATCACATCGAAGAGCAATGGTACTGATTGTCAATTATGTATAAAAGATAGTGGAGTCGGAATTGCTCAAAATGATTTGAAGAAATTGTTTAGAATTGAGAGCAATTACAGTCGCAAAGGAACTAAGCAAGAGAAAGGCACGGGACTCGGATTAATTATAGTAAAAGAGTTTACCGAAAGAAACAAAGGCAAGATAAGTGTAAAAAGCGAAATCAACAAAGGCTCACAGTTTTGCATCACTTTACCTGCCGGCAAGTAGGGGATTTTTAAATTATTGAAATTTTGCCTGTTAGAAAAAAAAGATAAAATTTCAACACTTCTGTTTTGTTTGTTTTCTCTATAATATAAAGTGTTATATTTTTTTACAACAACTTTTCTTACACCCACTTTTTTCGACTCTCTAAAAATCTTTGGATTTTTTGAAATTAATCTCAAAATACTTTCTAATTCAATAGATAAATTTTTCAATTCTCGTTTAGTCCAATTTGCTTCAAGATAATTGTAGGTTGCTTGTAATTCGGATAAAGCATTGTCTGTCCACAAAATTCTATAACCACTTCCCATAAATTTCTTGTGCTTTGTCGTGTGTGTTTAGCTGTCCGGAATTAGCCTCAGCTATCCCTTTTTCAACAGATGCTCTTTCAATTTCGCTAATTTGCTCCCACCAATCATCATTATTTCGTATATCCAAAATTTTCTGAATAGTGCCTCTGTCTTCCAATGTTGTAAGCCATTGAATAAGTTCTATTTTTATGTTTTGCAAGCTTGTTTCCATATTACAAAGTTAATAAATTAGTTTGTAAAAACAAGCAACAAAAAAAGATGTGGCAATCAAAAATTACCACATCTCATTAAGTCAATTTTATGTCAAATAAACTACTGTCTGCCCAACTCTTGCAACTGCATGAATACCGACACAGCGTGCTGTTTGAAACCCGGTAAACTTGTATACCACGCATAAAACGCTTGTTCGTTGGTTTTAAGCTGTATAGCTCTTGATTTGATGTCGAGCAATTTATCCAAACGTATTAATATTTTGTCTGATAACTCTTTGGCTTTGGTTTGTTTTTTCAACTCTCGCAAAATCACAACCGCTTGCAATGCTATCGATAATGTTCGGCTGTAATCACTGCCCACAATTCTATCGGAAGATATTGAATTATAGAAGTCTAACTCTTGCATCAAGTTGTCGAAAGTTGTATTGAAAACAGTATCGCCTTTTTTATCTTCGCCAATTCTGTAATAATTTTTGCCTATCAATAAGTCATAATATCCATAAGGCGACATTTCGTTGGTAAACAAATTTACACATTTATCTAACACTAATTTTGCAGAATCTTTTTTGTTTTCGGCAATCAGTGCATCAGATAAATCAGTAAATATGTTCTTGAAATTCAACAAGAAACGTCTGTTATTTTCATCAAGATATATGTCATTATCTTTGTTTTCTAAACCGCCCCATTTGAATTTGTTCATAACATTTTCAAACAACACATCGGTATTTACTCGATACGTTCCGTTATTGCTTTTCACGGGGGTAACTCTGTACGACAAGCCTTCCAATTGGAAATACGGCTCTAAATTGAGATAATGGCTACTGCCCACTGTCGAAGCAAAATATACAGGTCTATCCCAATCGGCATTTGCCAAAATATCTAACGACATCATTTGATTTTTTCGCAAGTATGAACCTTTTAAGCTGAAAACCATATTGTCGGGTATTTTGTTAAAGTCTTTTTCGGGAACAACTTTTAACTTTCTGATTTTGTCCTTATCAACAGGCAACAAGAATTTTGTTGTAGGCAAATAATTCACAAATTCGCCACTGCTAACAGGTGCTTTGTCGTTTTTATCATTGCTACTTATGTGCTTCATTACCAATGAAAGAGGCAATGGGTAATTGCTTATCTTTTCTATGAATTTTTCCGACTCATTCATTAATTTTTCCACTTCGGCTTGCGAATAATCAAGTCCTTTGTTTTTTACAAAACTCTTATCGGATAACTTCCTCAACAAGCGGAAAAAATCTGTTGGAGTTAATGAGTTATGTCTTTTATTTTCAAACTTTTGAGCTTCATCCGGGAATTTACTTGCAAAGTTTGAATTTGCCATAAGTCCCATAAATTTATCGAACAATGCTTTATAATTTGCTTCGAGTTTATTTTTCGAATAAGCATATTTCTCATTCAAGTATAAATTAGGATTTCGCATAACATATACCACGTCTCGCACGCCCTTATCGTAAGCCGCCGAATCCAATGAGAATTTCACGGGGTCTGATTCATATATTTTTTTACGCATTTGGTTTATGTACCATTCCGTATTGAAATAGCTTAGGTTTATTACCCTTACATCGGTTCTAATACCCTCAACCTCTTGCACATACCACAATGGGAATGTGTCATTATCGCCGTTGGTAAATATTATGGCGTTGGGAGCGCATGAGTTAAGGTAGTTCATGGCATAATCGCGAGCAGTAAAGCGATTTGAGCGGTCGTGGTCGTCCCAATTTTGGAAAGCCATCAATGCGGGTATCATAAGTCCCAATGCGGTTGCTGTAATTGCCGATGTTTTGCCGTCTAATTTTTCTTTCAAAAACTGATAGATTGCCAAAACACCAAAACCGATATATATTGCAAAGGCGTAGAACGAACCGGCATAAGCATAATCTCTTTCGCGAGGTTGATAAGGCGGTTGGTTCAGATACAGCACAATAGCTATCCCTGTGAAGAAGAAGAACAACAGTACCACCCAGAAATATCTGTTGCCGGTGGTATTAATTCCGAGCATGTATATCAGCCCGATTATACCTAATATTAAAGGTAGAAAATAATACTTGTTTCGAGCTTTGTTATTTTTATCGAAATCGGTTATTGCATCTTGATTTCCGAGTCGCATTTCGTCCAAGAATGTTATACCGCTAATCCAGTTTCCGTTTTTTACGTTGCCATGTCCTTGAATGTCATTTTGCCTTCCTACAAAATTCCAGAAGAAATATCGCAAATACATGTGGTTCAACTGATAAGCAAAGAAATATCTTAGGTTTTCAAAGAAAGTCGGCACACGTCTGGGCGATGATTTATCGATTATTGGGTCGCCGTAACGGTCTTTCACAATCTGCCCTGTTTGAGGATTTACTTTCACATTGTAAAAATCACTCTCACTGTTGCCTGTCCACATGGCGTATCCTTGAATGTGATTTGGACTTTCAGAATCGCTGTACATGCGTGGAAATAAGGTGGTGTATTTGCTGTCAAATTTGCGGTTTACTTTTCTGTCTGCCACCACATATTTGTCGCCTTCCTCTTTATATAGGGCTTTGCCCTCTTCGTATTTTGTTACGGGGGCGTTGAAATATTGACCATATATCAATGGATTTTCGCCGTATTGGTCTCTGTTTAAGTATGAAATAAATTCAAAAACATTGTCTGGCGAGTTTTGGTTCATTGGGGTATCCGCATTTGAGCGTATTAAAATCACTGCAAACGACGAGTAACCTATCAATATCACTAACAATGATGAAAATACGGTGTTCCAAAGTGCATTTTGCTTTTGAAAGGTGTAATAAACACCAAATACCAAAGCTCCGAAAGTCAATAAAAGATATGTTATAAATCCGGTTTTGAAAGGCAAGCCGAATCCGTTGGTGAAAAGCAATTCAAATTTTGAACCTACCACCACATAACCTATTATCACTCCGTACATTATAAAGCCTAATATGCCCACGGATATCAATGCAGATTTTATAATTCCTCCTACTGTAACTTCGTATTTTTTGAAATAATATACAAACACTATCGCGGGTATTACCAAGAGGTTCAATAAGTGAACGCCTATCGAAAGCCCCATGAGGTATGCAATCAAAATCAACCAGCGATTGGCATATTTTTGGTCGGCTTCGTTTTCCCATTTTAAAATAGCCCAGAATACCACTGCCGTAAACAGCGATGAACTTGCATATACCTCGCCTTCTACCGCCGAGAACCAGAAAGTATCGGAAAATGTATAAGCTAATGCGGCAACTGCTCCAGTTCCCATTATTGCTATGAGGTGGCTTGTTTTCAACTGGTCTACATTGTTGATTACTATGCGTTTAGCCATGTGTGTAACCGACCAGAATAAAAACAAAATTGTGAATGCACTTGCCAATGCCGACAGTGAATTTACCATAACAGGTACTAAGGCATTATTGCCAAAAGCAAATAAACTGAAAAATCGAGCCATCATCATAAAGAGCGGTGCTCCGGGCGGATGCCCTACTTCCAATTTAAAACCGGTGGTTATAAATTCGCCACAATCCCAAAAACTTGTAGTGGGTTCTATTGTTAATAAATAGGTCATGGCAGCAATTAAAAACACCAGCCAGCCCGTTATAAGATTTACTTTTTTGAAATTTTCCATACGTCAATAGTTCTGTATTCTTTAAGCTGTAATTCGTTAATTCCGTTTAGGACTGCGAAATTAAGATATTAATTTTTAAAAAGAAAAATAAACCTTATTCATTTTTTGATATATTTGCAAAATAATTACAGAAAATTTATTTAATGGCAATAATATTAAACATAGAAACATCAGGCGAAATATGCTCGGTGGCATTAGCCCAAGATGCCCGAATAATGGCGGTGGAAGAAATCAAAGAAGCCAACATGCACTCGCAATATCTCACGATTTTAATTCAAAAAGCATTTGACAAAGCAGGCATATCGCCCGATCGCCTCGATGCGGTGGCGGTGAGCAAAGGACCCGGCTCGTATACGGGTTTGAGAATAGGCGTATCAGTCTGTAAAGGAATTGCTTATGCCAAAGACATACCCGTAATTGCGGTAGACACCCTGCAAGCTATGGCTTGGGGTATGCAAAGCATTTATCAAGATGCAACACCCGCCGACAACACTCTTTTTTGCCCAATGATTGATGCTCGCAGAATGGAGGTATACGCTTGTTTCTACGATGAGCAACTTAGCGAAATCAAAAAAGTAAGTGCCGATATTATTGACGAACAAAGTTATTTGGAATTTCTGAAATCCCACAAATGTATCTTCGGAGGTTCGGGTGCCGGAAAATGCAAAGATGTAATATCTCACACCAACGCCTATTTTATCGACGATTTCAACCATTCGGCAAAATACATGGCAAGTTTGGCAGAGCAAAAATTCCTTAACAAAGATTTTGAAGACACCGCTTATTTCGAACCTTTCTACCTTAAAAATTTCGTAGCACAAATTCCAACCAAAAATGTATTCGGAAAATTTTAAACCATACAAATTAACATACATCATAATATTTCTGTTGACATTTCAGCTTACTGCAAACGCACAAAATTTTGACGACTTGGAAAAGACGACAGACTCGCAACAGGAAGCAAATTCAACGCAAAACAAAACTCGCAAAGCACCAACCATACCCGACAATATCTATTTCGGCGGCGATTTTTCGCTAAGTTTAGGAAGCAATTTCTATTTCTCAATAAGCCCCGAAGCAGGTTATAAAATCTCAGATTTTTTTCATGTAGGAACAGGCTTGTACTATATGTATAATTCTGTACCTCAGTCAAATTACTCAATGTCTGTATACGGCGGAAGGGTGTACACCAGAATTTTTCCGCTGAAAAAACTTTTCTTACAAGGCGAATACGAAATTCTAAACGCACCTCGCTATGACCCTTTATCCGGATACAAAAAAGGCAGAACAATGGTGCCGGGTGCATTGGCAGGCTTGGGCTATATGGAAAAAAGCTCAGGCAGGTTCGGCTTCTACGTTGAGGTGCTGTATAACTTCATACTCAGCGACCAAACGCCTTACTACAACCCGGTGATAAGAACAGGTTTTGTTTTCTAAACACAACAACCCAAATGCAAAATAAACCAACTCCTCTAAACCTCAACAAATACGATTTATTCGGAACAAAAAACAATGCCCACATAAACCGCATCTTGCAGGTAGACCTCAACAAAATTGTAATATACCTAAAAGCCAAAATCCACATAGAAACCATAAAATTATGGAAAACCAAAGTCTATAAAAACAGTTTTAAAGATGAGATTTTTACGGGTTTTGCAATAGAGCAAAAAGGCAACGAAATAATATTAATCGGCGATTTCAACACGGCATATAATTATAAAGTTGAGATAAATCAAGAGCAAATTCCGGTAATATTAGACCCCAAAATAAACGGCATTATCGACCAACATTTATCGCCCGACGACAACGAGTTTTTAGGTGCTTTGGTGCATGATGATTATGTGCTTTTCAAAATCTGGTCGCCACCCGCAATTTGCATAAAGCTGATAATTTTTGACTCCGATGCCTCCACCATAATAGCTGAAAATATCCAACTTGAAAAGAGTGCAAACGGAGTACATATAGCAAAGGTATATCCCTCTCAATTAGGTAAATACACATTAGAAAATTGCTTTTATCAATACAAGATATTTGCCTATGGAAAAGTAACGACAGGCTTAGACCCTTACTCCCCAAGCATGGCAATTTTTAATCCTAATGATGATATAAATTCTGCAAAATCGGCAATAATAAAAGTACCGCAAGAACGCCCCACACCCTCGTTTCGCAACGCTGAAAAAATCAAATCGCAAAGCCAAATAATAGCCTATGAACTTCATACAAGAGACTTCAGTATAGAGCCTGATTTTTGCAATCCTAAACATGCAGGCACGTTTAAAGCTATTGGCGAAAACATCGAATATTTCAGGGATTTGGGCATCACTCATATCCAAATAATGCCCGTGAACAAATGCCATCGACAGAACGACATCGATAAGCAATTTTCGCAGAACATAAGCAATTATAATTGGGGCTACGACCCCTTAAATTACTTCACTTTGGAGGGGCGATATGCCGTAAATCCAGATTTACCCACGGCTCGCATTTTCGAATTTAGAGAAATGGCATCGCGGTTGCACCAAAGCGGTATCGGGCTGATTGCCGATGTGGTTTTCAACCATATTTACTCGGCTTCGACCTTTGAAAATGTGGCTCCGGGTTGCTATCTTCGCTTTAATGATGATTTTAAAATTTCGGAGAAAACAGGGGCGGGTGCAAGTTTGGAAAGCAGGCGAAAAGCCGTTAGAAAAATGATAATCGATGCCGGCATATATTATGTGAAGACGTTGGGAGTAGACGGATTTAGGTTTGATTTGATGGAATTTACCGACTCTGAAACCTTAAAGCAATTTCGCCAAAAAGTGGGCGAAGCGTATAATGCCGACAACATCAATGACCTTATAATACAGGGCGAAGCATGGGAGTTTAAAGACCTGAAATACAATGAGTCTTTCACGAAATTGTATCATCCGAAGGGTTTGCAAATTGCGATGTTCAACGATGTGATGCGAGATGCTTCGCTGGGGCATAAAATCGAAGGCGGATTTTTTCAAGGCAACAAAAATAAGGTGGCGGAGCTTGCCTCGGCGGTTGTGGGAGCAGTCGCAAGTTTCGACCAAAAAAATTTCCCTTTTGCCGAAAGCAATTTTTTTCATCCCTACAATTTATTTGCCGACCAGCCTTGCGAGTGCCTCAATTATCTGAGCATCCATGACGGGCTTACGCTTCGCGATAAAATCAACCTTACCATAAAAGACCCGTCGGAAAAATTAAGATTGCAAATTGCCAAGCAAAGCCTCACGTTGCTGTTTAGTTCGCAGGGGCGAGTGATTTTGCATGCCGGTACGGAAAGCCTGCGAAGCAAGCCTGTTGCCGAATGCGAGACGGATAATCCGCGTGCCTTTACAAGCCCGTATGTTGATGATGAAGAGGGAGTTACGCATTTCCATGACAACTCGTATCAGTCGCCTGATTTTACAAATATGATACGCCACAGTCGCCGGCATAATCATTTTGCCGACTTGGTGAAATCAATGACCGACTACATAAAGGGGCTTGTCGAAATGCGGAAAAGTTGCGAGGCTTTCAGGTATGAAACTAAGCAAGATGTTTGCAAAGCTGTGCGATTTCTTGTGAATGAAAATGACTCTTCAAGTCCCAAAATCAACAAAATTAATTCCTTTAAAAGTCATCATTTGCAAAGTTTGGAAATCGAATTTATCAATGGTTCGCCCAATGAGGTTTTATACCTGACGGGCGAAATTCACCCTCACGAGGCAAACCCCGTTAAGAATTGTATGCCTGTGTATTTCAATAATTACGGAAGTGCGATTGTGAGTTTCACTAAGGAGCAAATAGCAAAATTTGACCTTAACAGATGGAGTAATTGGCATCTGTTAGATGTGAAACTTGTGCGAACACCGGGGCAATGGGATTTTCCGCAAGAGTATTATTCGGCATCGGGTTGCAACAGCATCTCGCCGTACAGCCTCAATGACGATTTTAGGGCAACGATAGATTTGTCGCAACAAAATACCTCGTCGTATTTTGATATAAAAGGTGTGGAGAGTTCGTATTTGGCATACAAAATTGAGAACTTACGACCAAATGCTGACAATATATTTTCATCGGCAAATTGCTTTTTTGTAATTCATAATGCAAGCGATGAAAGGCTTTATTTCAGAAATAGTGAGTTTAAGAAATATCAAAAATTGTTGGTGCATTGCGACTCCGTAAGTTTCTCATCCACAGGCTTAAACTGCGATGTGAAAATCAATGGCGATGAGGTAGTTTTACCGCCACATTGCTCCACAATTATTTCGGGACGGGGATAATGACGCCTCCCGCCTCAACTATTTGTACCCGTACTTTTTCCAATGACTGCTTAGCTTTTCGTTGGCACGCTTTTCGGCTGAATTGTTTTGTGGAGTGTATAACCTTTTGCCTTTTAGTTCGTTAGGCATAAATTCTTCGTCGGCAAAATTGCCTTCGTAGTCGTGGGCATATTTGTAGCCTTTGCCGTAATCCAGCTCTGCCATGAGCTTTGTGGGAGCATTGCGAAGATGCAACGGCACGGGCAAATCGCCTGTTTTATTTACAATTTCCTGTGCAAGATTTATCGCTTTATAAGCTGAGTTGCTTTTTGTGGAGTTTGCCAAGTAAATCGTTGTCTGCGAGAGTATTATGCGTGCTTCCGGGAAACCTATTTTGCTCACTGCATCAAAGCATGTGTTTGCCAAAAGCAAGGCGTTGGGATTTGCTAAACCTATATCTTCGGCTGCCAAAATAAGCAATCTTCTGGCTATAAATTTGGGGTCTTCGCCACCTGCAATCATGCGAGCCAACCAATATACAGCCGCGTTTGGGTCGCTTCCTCTTATTGATTTTATGAATGCTGAAATTATATCGTAGTGCATCTCGCCATTCTTGTCGTAGTTGGCTATTTTCTTCTGTAAGGTGTTGTTTACCAGATTGTTGGTTATGACTATTGAGTCCTCCTGTGAGCCTGCTATTATTAGACTTAGAATGTTGTACAACTTGCGAGCATCGCCTCCCGAATGCCTGAATAATGCTTGTTTTTCTTCAAAAATTATGTTGTGTTTTTTCAACTCGATGTCTTTGGTAACGGCTCTGTTTAACAGCTCGTTCATATTGTCTTCGGAAAGCTCCTTCAATACATAAATCTGACATCTTGACAGCAATGGCGTTATTATTTCAAAGGCAGGGTTTTCGGTGGTAGCTCCAATTAGCGTTATCACGCCTTCCTCAACGGCGGCAAGCAACGAGTCTTGTTGCGACTTGCTGAACCTGTGAATTTCATCGATAAAAAGTATGGGATTGGGGCGAGAAAAAAACTGTTGTCGTTTGCTTTTTTCAATGACTTCTCGCACGGCTTTCACGCCGGCACTTATGGCACTGAGCGTATAGAAAGGTCGGTCTTGCTGGTTGGCAATGATTTTTGCGAGGGTCGTTTTTCCCACTCCCGGAGGTCCCCAAAGTATGAATGACGGTATTTCGCCGGCTTCAATAAATTTACGCAAAGGGGCATCTTTGCCAAGTAGATGCTCTTGACCTATATACTCGGAGAGTTTCGCGGGGCGTAGTCTTTCTGCTAATGGCTTGTTGCTGATATTGCTGAATTTTAGGAGATTATGAATGGTTTATTTCGTAGCACATCTTTGAAGATGCAAATAAGTTTCAGGTCCTTTGTTGAAAATTAGGTCTATTATGCTAAGGTTTGGTATGAAGTCAAACCTGTCGGAAAATACTTGTATGTATGGTTTTGGGTTGAAGTCAGGGTCTTGCTTTTGATGCTTTTTCTTTGGATGAATTGAGAATCTGTAATCCCAATAGGGGGTGTTTTTTTTGAAACTTTCGGTTAAGTTTATGGCTTTGGGGATTTCTATTTCATCTAAAATTGTGTGTAGCAAGTTTAGGTTTAAATCCCACAAAAAGTCATATCTTTTGTTGAAAAACGGCAAGAAAGCATCGGCGTAAAACTCAAAAAACGGCGATGATTTGTATGAATTTTCGATACTTCGCCAGTGTATTTTTTGCCAATCTGATATGTAGTCTATCCTTACATCTTTTATGTTGGTTGCCTTGTTTTTTACGGGAATGCTAAGCGTTTGAATGCCGTTTGGCGATGATATTACGGCTCGGTTGCGATATGATTGAGCTTGATAATTCTCGTGAGCTTCGAGGTATATTTTTTCGCATAAAATAAATTTACTGATATATTGAATTGTCGGCAGATATGATGTTGTTAGATATGCTTCTTTTTTTTGCATCATTTCTTCAAGGTGTTTTTGTGGTTGTGACAAAACTATATATCAGTAAATTAATAAGTTGTGAGTCGGATGTCCGACATTAGGTTATGTTAGTTTGCGTTTCTTACAAGTCTTATGCCTGTTAGTCCGTTTTCGTCATCGGGGTTTATCGAGAAGCGTTTTGAGTTTCTCAATACTTCCGAACGACACATAAAGTTACCGCCTCGGCATACGCGGTTTACTCCGTTGGTTGGGCCAATTGGGTTTGAGGCTTCTGATGATTTGTAGTATTCATCGCCATACCAATCGTAGCACCATTCGAGGATGTTGCCTGTCATGTCGTACAAGCCTAATTCGTTTGGTTTTTTCAAGCCTGTTTTGTGGCGTTTGTTGCTTGCATTGGAGATGAACCAGGCGATTTCACTTGGCACATTGCTGCCGCTGTAAGCATAGTGTTTTGATTTCTTGCCACCTTTTGCGGCATATTCCCATTCGGCTTCTGTTGGCAGTCGGTATCCGTTTTTGTCGGGGTTTAAGGTTACTCGCACTTTGCCACTGTCTCGTCTTATTGTATATGCAGGGTCAAAGTTTTCTAATGAACTTAGCCAGTTGCAGTACATAACTGCATCGCTCCATTTTATGCCTATAACGGCTTCGTCGTTTTCGCCCATTGGTTTTTTCTTGCCGATAGCAAGGCAAAAGGCGGTATATTGTTCGTTGTTGATTTCTTTTTTGCTCATGTAAAATGAGTTTAACGTAATTTGATGTGCCGGTCTTTCGTCGGCGTTAGCTGTAAAGTCGTTTCCCATTTTGAATGTTCCGCCTTCAACTAATACCATTTCCGGTTTTACATTGTCTTGTGCATATAGGCAGTTTAGTGTTAGAATTAATGTAGTTAAAAGTGTAAAGATTTTCATATTTAAAGATTTTATTTTTGAATATTTAATTTGTATTTCTTTTATAAAAGACGGTTTTTTATTTCTAAACGTTGCAACTATTTTTTTATTTTATGTGTGTTTTTCCGTTTTTCTGTTTGGCGAATAATTTAACTAACTAAAAAAGACCTTGTAATGCCGAGTGTTTTTTTTTGCATTTATTGATAAAATGACTTTTTCAGCTGAGGAGTTGCCAAGATGTATGGATTATTTGATTTTTTTTCTGTGTTTTTTCTATGATTACAAAGGTGAAAAATTATTATTAAAAAAGATGTATTTGTATTAAATAATTTGCAAATTTTTTTTTAATTAAATGTTTCAGCATCGGCAAAAGTTGGCAGTTGCAAGTCTTTTTCGGATACTATTGCTTGTTGATTTTGCACTTTCCAATCGATGTTTATAGTTGGGTCGTTGTATATGATGCCACGCTCGGCTTGCTTGTTGTAGATGTTGTCGCACTTGTAAAGTAGGATTGCGTCGTTGCTTATTACCGAAAAACCATGGGCAAATCCTCGTGGAATTAGGAATTGCAGTTTGTTTTCTTCCGATAATTCCACCGCAAAATGTTTGCCGAAAGTGTCTGAATTTCGCCTGAGGTCTACCGCCACATCAATTATTTTGCCTTTCAGTACTCTTACGAGTTTTGCCTGACTGTATTCGCCGGCTTGGTAATGCAATCCGCGTATCACATTGGCGGTTGAGTATGATTGATTGTCTTGTATGAAGTCAATATTTATACCTGCATCGATGAATTTTTGCTTGTTGTATGCTTCGAAGAAGTACCCTCGTTTGTCGGGAAATATTTTAGGCTTTATAATTATAAGGTCTTTTATAAACGTGTTTTTGATTTCCATTTTCTTAGTAGTTGTATGTTTTGATTTTGTCGGTTGCTATTTGTTCGAGGTATTTGCCGTAGCTGTTGTTTCGCATTTTGTAGGCTATTGCTTGCAGTTGCTCTTTGGTGATATAGCCTTTGGCATAGGCTATTTCTTCGAGACATGCTATTTTAAGCCCTTGCCTAAATTCTATTGTGGCAATAAAGTTGGATGCTTTCAGCAGGCTTTCGTGAGTGCCTGTGTCAAGCCATGCGATGCCTCTTCCTAATATTTTGACATTCAGTTTGTTTTGTTCCAGATATATCTTGTTGAGGTCGGTTATTTCAAGTTCGCCACGCTTTGAGGGTTTTAATGATTTTGCTTTTTGAATTACGGAATTATCATAGAAATATAAACCCGTAACGGCATAATTTGACAATGGCTTTTCAGGTTTTTCTTCTATTGAGATGACTTGCTGATTTTCGTTAAATTCCACAACGCCGTATCTGGTAGGATTTTTTACATAGTAGCCAAATACCAAAGCACCCTCTTTGAGTTGGCTTGCCTCTTGCAAGGTGTTGCCGAAGTTATGCCCGAAAAACAGATTGTCGCCAAGTATCATGCAGACATTATCGTTGCCGATAAATTCCTCGCCAATGATGAATGCTTGTGCGAGTCCTTCGGGTTTGGGTTGTTCGGCGTATGATATTCTTAAACCTAATTCGCTACCGTCGCCGAGCAGTTTTTTGTACAGCCCGATGTCTTGCGGTGTTGATATTATTAAGATGTCTTGTATGCCGGCAGTCATTAGGTTTGACAGCGGATAGTATATCATTGGTTTGTCGTATATCGGGATAAGTTGCTTTGAGATTGCTTTGGTGATGGGGTAAAGTCGCGTGCCTGAACCGCCTGCCAATATTATTCCTTTCATTTTAGTTATATATTTGTAAGGTGTGTTGTTATTTTATTATTTTTTCAAAATATTTTATGGTTTCAATTAGACCTTCTTTTAGTTTTACGGTTGGTTGCCAGTCGATTGTTCGTTTGGCGAGCGATATATCGGGTTTGCGTTGCAGAGGGTCGTCTTGTGGAAGTGGGTTGAATACTATTTTTGATTTTGAATTGGTTATGTCTATCACGATTTTTGCAAGTTCCAAGATTGAAAACTCTTCGGGATTGCCTATATTTACGGGGCCTGTAAAATCATCACCGGTATTCATAACTTTTATCATAGCGTCGATTAGGTCGCTTATGTATTGGAAACTGCGGGTTTGCGAGCCGTCGCCATATACGGTAATATCTTTATTTTGAAGAGCTTGCACTATGAAGTTTGATACTACTCTGCCGTCGTTGGGGTGCATGCGAGGTCCATAGGTGTTGAATATGCGTATTATCTTGGTTCGCACGTTGTTTTGCATGTTATAGTTTACAAACAGCGTTTCGGCAACTCGTTTGCCTTCGTCGTAGCAGGCTCTTGCTCCTATCGGGTTTACGTGTCCCCAATAGCTCTCTTTTTGAGGGTGTATTTCGGGGTCGCCATATACCTCGCTGGTTGATGCTTGCAGGATTTTGGCATTCGTTCTCTTCGCCAATCCAAGCATATTGATAGCACCGCTGACTGAGGTCTTTACGGTTTTGATGGGGTTGTGGCGATAGTGTATGGGGGAGGCGGGGCATGCCAGATTGTATATCTGGTCTACTTCGGCATAGTATGGCATTGTGATGTCGTGGCGTACTATTTCAAAGTATGGGTTTTGGGTTAGATGTATTATGTTTTGCTTGTTGCCCGTGAAGTAGTTATCAACCGATATGACTTGGTTGTTTTGGCTTAGTAGCTTTTCGCAAAGATGTGAGCCGACGAAGCCGGCTCCTCCTGTTACTAAAATTCTTTTCATATTATTATTGTTTTTTAACGTCCTATTCCGAAGTATTCAAAGTCGTTTTCTTTTAGTTCGGCAGGGTCGTATATGTTTCTTCCGTCGAATATAACTTTGTTCTTCATTAGCTTGCCTATCACTTTGTAATTCAGAGTTTTAAACTCGTTCCATTCGGTTACCACTACCAAGGCATCTGCATCGATGAGGGCTTCGTTGAGGTCGTTGGTGTATTCTATTATGTCGCCGATTTGTTTTTTTGCTTCTTCCATTGCCACAGGGTCGTAGGCATATACTTTGGCTCCCAGCTCGGTTAGTCTTTTAGTGATAACTATCGATGGGGCTTCTCGCATATCGTCGGTATTGGGTTTGAAAGCTAATCCCCATACGGCTATTTTTTTGCCTTCAAGATTGTTTTTGAAGTATTTTTGAATTTTTGGAATCAGTACGTTTTTTTGTTTTTCGTTTACGCTTTCCACAGCTTTTAAAATGCTTAGCGAGTAGTTGTTATCGTCGGCAGTTTTGATTAATGCTTTAACATCTTTCGGGAAGCAAGAACCGCCGTAGCCGGTGCCTGCGTAGATGAAATGATAGCCGATGCGTTTGTCGCTGCCGATGCCTTTGCGTACTTTGGTGATGTCAGCTCCTACGATTTCGCATAGGTTTGCGATTTCGTTCATGAAGCTGATTTTGGTGGCAAGGATTGAGTTTGCGGTGTATTTGGTCATCTCGGCGGAGGGGATGTCCATGAAGATTACAGGGTGTCCGTTGAGGAGGAATGGTTTGTATAGTCGCTTCATGATTTTTTCGGCTTTTTGCGATTCTACGCCTACCACAATTCGGTCGGGTTTCATGAAGTCGTTTACCGCACTTCCTTCTTTTAGAAATTCGGGATTTGAGGCTACGTCAAATTTTATGTCTACGTTTCGTTTATCGAGTTCGTCTTGTATTACTTTTTTGATTTTTTTTGCAGTACCTATCGGCACGGTGCTTTTTGTTACAAAAACTAAGTAGTCTTGCATGTGTTGTCCCACTTCTTTTGCTACGCTTAGGACTTGTTGCAGGTCGGCACTTCCGTCTTTACCGGGGGGTGTGCCTACGGCTGAAAATACAAGGTCGCAGTTTTCGAGAGTTTCTTTTATATCGGTTGTGAATGATAATCTTTTGTTCTTGATGTTTCTGTCTACGAGAGGTTTAAGACCGGGTTCCCAGATTGGCAATATGCCTTGTTTGAGATTTTCTATTTTGGTTTTGTCAATATCTACACAGTTTACGTTTACGCCTGTTTCGGCAAAACACGTACCTGTTACTAATCCTACATATCCGGTTCCTATAATTGATAAATTCATAAATCGTTTTTTTTATTTTTTGCAAATATAAAAAATTTTGGGAATTATTAGGACTGAATTTTAGAGGATTTTGTTTTTAGGCTTTATTGCATTTTGGTTGTTAAAATTTCGTATATCACGGCATCGCCTATTCCTAATTTTGGGATGTAGATTTCGTCTATATTCAGATGGGATAAGATTTTTATGAAAATTTCGGCTGCCGGAATTATTACGTCTACGCGGTCGTGTTTGAGGTTGTATTGTTGCATGCGTTCCGTTATGTTCATCATGCCAAGCGTTCGGCTTAGGGTTTTGATGTCGTTTATGTGTAAAATTGGACTGCCTATTATCTTGCTGATTTTGTTGATGTTACCTCCCGAGCCTATCAGTTTTACATTGGGATGACTTTGCTTAACTTCTGAAAGAAAGTTGCCTAATCGTAGGATTTCTTTATCTTTTATGATGCCGTTGAGAAGTCTTACCGTGCCTATTTTGAATGATTCGGAGTTGATTATTTCGGCATTGTAAAACAGGCTTGTGTCGAGGCTTCCGCCACCGAGGTCTAATGACAGATAATAGTTGTTTTGCGGAAGTTTTGATTGGAGTATCTTGGCGAGGAGCTGTGCCTCACGCTTGCCGTTGATTATTTCGATGTCTATTCCTGATGCTTTTTTGACATCTTGGCATAGCTGTTTGCCGTTTTTTGCGTTACGCATTGCCGAGGTTGCCACAGCATGGTAATTATCTACTTCATAGAAGTCTATCAGTTGCTTGAATATTGAGATGCCGTCGAGAAATTTGTTGTATTTTTCTTCGCCTATTACATTGGTTTTGAATACATCGTTGCCCAAGCGTAGGGGAAGTCGCACGTATGTGTTTTTCTTAATTGAGGGTTGTTGAGAGTCAAGGTTTGCTACTACATCACTTATTATCAGACGCATTGCATTTGAGCCTATGTCAATTCCTGCTAATGTGATTTTTTGTGCCATTGTTTTTGGTTTTAGATGAATGAATTAATTTTCAAGCAAGCGACAAAGCTAATTAAATTTTTTGTATTTGGAAGTTTGAAGACGGAAGACCGAAGTCGGAGGCTTAATGGGATGTCGGGTGTGCTTGTTAATTCATTGGGTGGTTGTTTTATAAAAAGTGTGGCTGCCGATTTTGCCGACAGCCACGTTTTTGGTTTATAGTAAATTTCCTGCAAGTTCAGAAAGTCTGCTTCGTTCGCCTTTCACAAGGTTGATGTGGGCAAACAGGTCTTGACCTTGCATTTTGTCGATGAGATATGCAAGTCCGTTGGATTTTTTATCGAGGTAGGGCGAGTCGATTTGGTATATGTCGCCCGAGAATACCATTTTTGTACCTTCGCCGGCACGAGTTATTATGGTTTTTACTTCGTGTGGGGTTAGGTTCTGTGCTTCGTCTACTATGAAGAACACTTTTGAAAGGCTTCTACCCCTTATATATGCCAGCGGTGTGATTACGAGTTTTTGCTCTTTCAGCATATTGTCGATGCGAGCGTACTCCTTGCCGGTGGGGCTGAATTGATGTTTTATGACGTTCAGATTGTCAAAAAGCGGTTGCATGTAGGGGGCGATTTTGTCTTTTTCGTTGCCCGGCAAATATCCCAATTCGCGGTTCGAGAGAGGCACTATGGGTCTTGCGAGTAGGATTTGTTCGTAGTCGTGGCTTTGCTCCAATGCGGCGGCTAATGCCAGCAGGGTTTTGCCCGTTCCGGCTTTTCCCGTAAGGGCGGCGAGTTCTACTTTGGGATTTAGCAATGCCGACAGTGAGAATGTTTGCTCGGCGTTTCTCGGTTTTATGTGAAATGCCGATTGTTTTGATACTTGCACAACTTTGTTGCTTTCGGGTAGGTAGGTTGCCAATGCACTTGAATTAGAGCCTTTTACTATGAAAAATTCGTTGGCAAGAGGCTTGTTTTCAAAATTAAATTTGGCTACATCAACGCCATCTTTTTGATGATAGAGTGTGTTGATGATTTGGTCGTCGGCGGTGCGTTCGGTTGCCGAGGCTTTGTCGATTCTTTCGACATCGTCCACCTTGCCGTTTTTGTAATCTTCTGCACTGATACCTAATGATTTAGCTTTCATTCTCATGTTTATGTCTTTGCTTACGAGAATTACTTTGCTTTCGGGATTTTTTACATGATAATATTCCGCAACGGCTATTATTTTATGGTCGTTATTGTGTTCGGAAAAAGATGCTCTCATTTTTTTCGAGAAATCTTTTCCGGGTTCAATAGTCAGTTTGCCGAGACCTTCGCCTATTGATATTCCGTTTTTGAAAATGCTGTCTTCGGCAAGGGTGTCCAGCTCACGCATAAATTGCCTTGCATGGTAGTTTATGAGTCCCGTGCCTTGCTTGAATTTGTCAAGCTCTTCGAGAACTGTTATGGGGATTACGATGTCGTTTTCCTCAAATTTATGCAGGCAGTTGTAGTCGTGGAGAATTACGTTGGTGTCTAATATAAATATTTTTGGTTTTTTGTTGTTCATAGGGCTTATGTTTTAAGATTGTCTCTCAAAGATATGTATTTTTTTTGTTAAAATGTAAATTTATTAAATGTTTTTATAATAATTATATCCTTTTTAAATTTGCGTTTAATAACTTATTTTTTTTATGATTATGAAATATAAAGAGGTACTTGATTTTTTGTATTCGCAGTTGCCTATGTATCAGCGAGTAGGGGGTAAGGCTTTTAAGAAAAATTTAGATAATATAAAACGTCTTACGAAGTATGATAACGACAGTCATTTGGGGTTTAAGAGCGTCCATGTGGCGGGGACTAACGGCAAGGGTTCGGTTTCGCATTTGCTTGCGTCGATTTTGCAGGCTTCGGGCTATAAAGTGGGGCTGTATACGTCGCCTCATTTGAAGTCGTATCGCGAGCGAATACGCATAAACGGCGTGCCTATTTCGCGTGAGGAAGTTGTGGATTATGTCTCGTTGCGACTTGATTTGTTTCGGGAGGTTCGTCCGTCGTTTTTTGAGATGACGGTTGCCATGGCTTTTCATTATTTCAGAAAATCGGAGGTTGATATTGCCGTGATTGAGACAGGTTTGGGTGGCAGATTGGATTCCACAAATGTCATTACGCCTTTGGTGTCGGTGATTACGAATATCGGGTTTGACCACACCCAATTTTTGGGAGATTCTTTGCCTCAGATTGCTTCCGAGAAGGCAGGGATTATAAAGCGTGGCGTGCCTGTGGTGGTGGGCGAAACTTCCAAAGATACGCGACCTGTTTTTGAGGAGAAGGCGGAAGAGCTTGATGCCGACATTTATTTTGCTGATGACCTTTATGAAATTGAGGGGTTTGAAATTGATTCCGACAATATGCGTGTATTTGATGTTTACAAATGTAATCGCTTAGTCTACGATTGTGTACGCTGTGATTTATTGGGCGATTATCAATTTAGAAATATTATTACAACTTTGAAAACATTGGAGCTTTTGAGTCCAAAATATATATTTTTGGATTCGTCTGTGTTATCAGGCTTGGCTAATGTTCATGCAAATACCGGCTTTACGGGCAGGTGGCAGGTTTTGAGTTATAAGCCTTATATAGTGGCAGATACGGCTCATAATCTTGCCGGGCTTAGTTATACCGTGGCACAGTTGCGGGATTTGCATTATAAAAAATTGCATGTTGTTTTGGGGCTTACGAGCGACAAAATGGCGGAAAATGTTTTGCGATTGTTCCCGTCTGATGCTTGTTTTTATTTGACCAAGGCAGATGTTCCGCGAGCCATGTCGTTGGAGGATTTGGCGAAAGGGGCTGAGGCATTGGACTTAAAATTTAAGGTGTACGACAGCGTGGCAACAGCTTTTGAAACGGCAAAAAGCCAACTTGCACATGATGACGTGTTGTATGTCGGCGGAAGCACGTTTGTTGTGGCTGAGGTACTTCCCTAATGTTAGGGTAGGCTCATCCATAAAACCCATAAAAACTTGTAATTCAAATAAATAAGTTGTATTTTTGACACAAATAAACCCCGAAAATCGGCAAAATAGCTGAAAAA
>PDWI01002169.1_pt1 | contig 29933 bp, 19 predicted proteins | sample 1430891 | NCBI WGS metagenome assembly PDWI01 (sample SAMN01162508, study PRJNA174530) | Oral metagenome, whole genome shotgun sequencing project. | biome: Marine environment; feature: Marine mammal; material: Swab sample of the gingival sulcus; isolation source: swab sample of gingival sulcus... | reverse complement strand
ATAAACTAATAAAATAATTTGTGTTTCATCTTCTCCTAAAAACCCGATTCTTTATAATAAGAGTCGGGTTTTTTATTAGGGGAAAGTTTTAAAGTTAATCAGCAGACCGGAAAGTCTGAGCTACAAAATGAGTTTGCTGGATTTATACACACTCGCAAGATATAACTTTTGTCTAAACTCAACCATAATAATGCACTACAAAACTTATAAAATTAACTTTAGTTTATTATGGAGTTAAAGGTTCATTACAACCTGCAAGTAACCTTTTTTTAGTTTTTAATGCTTCATTTAAAATTGAATTTCCCTCTCCTTTGGTTGTAAGGATTTCGTCCATTACTTTAATTATTTTACTTTTTTTCATACTGTAGTTATACCATCCCATTGCTTCAATTATTGCAATTCTAATTTTAGAGGGAATTTTTTTATCCTTAACGGCAAGAAATAATTCAGGTAAAACATCTGTAAAATTATAATTACGTAACGTTCTAACAGAGCTTAATCTTTTTGAAATTTTTAAAGTATCATTTTTAATATTTGAAATAATTTCATTTACCCATCTTTTATTTTTTTCAGCTATATCCCCAAAGTATTTTATATATTTTTTCTTATCAACAAATTCTGGTAACTTAGAAATTTCTTTCTTTGCTATATTCATAACACTATCTTGATTTAAGAATAATAGAGAACCACCAAGATTAAATGAAACTCTCTTACTGTTATCATGAATCAATGAATGAATCATCTTTTTAATGTATTTATTACACTGAATATCCCCCATGATTGTAGCACTAACTCTTCTGATAAATTCATTAGGATCTTCTATAGTTAATGGTAATATTTTAATAAATTCTTTTGAGTTTGATGCAGCAAGATTATTAAGAACATGAGTCCGTACATTAAAAGATTTATCATTATCATAAATTTGAATAAGCTTATTATTAAAATCATTTTTTAAAATTCCGGACAATTTGTTGAGTGCTAAAGCTCTCAATTCCGGTATTTTATTTTTAAGCAGTCTTCTCCAATAATTTTCATCCTTATTTTTAACAACTATATTTTCGTTAAGATTAAAATCTAAAACATTTTTAAAATGAAATGTTGGATCCCCAATAATATGATTTTCAAGATAATTTACGTCCTTGTGCCAATTTCCGATACTTACACCATAGTTCAAAAGTCCTAATGCTTTATCAGCCCATTTATCTTGAATAACATTCACTGAATTAGCTATTGCAGATATAACATTTCCACTGCCAAATAGATATCTTGCCGAGATAGAATTCTCCAGATGAAAAGCTCCGTTAAAGCATTCATCAAAAATTATAAACTCAGCTTGGGGAGAAAAGTCAGCAAGTTCTTCGGAATGAATATCCATATTATATTCCAATAAAGAATCTGCAGCTATAACCGAATCTGCGAATGTTCCCTCAAACCATTTTTCCGAAATATTATATTTATCAATATAATATTTCTTTGCTTCATCAATATTTTTATTTCTTTTTTTAGCCGCTCGAATTTTACTTCGGAAAAACATTTTTGCCATGTTAATATATTCTGTTATAGACTTTGCCGGAGTGTAGCCAATAAGATATTGAGTCTCATTACCACCGTGAGAATGAAATAACGCCATATCTAAATCAATATTGGATAATTCCAATTGCAGTATTTCTTTCATATCTTTGCTCATAGAGTGATAAATATGTTTAAGACTTCCTCCGACTTTAAACATTTGCGGGAATTGTTCTCGTAAACTTATCAGCTTGTTACTCCAAGCAGTAAGAGATTCAGAATTATAACCATGTCCTGAAAAAACAAAAGCATTATCTAACAACTCAGGATTCTTTTTAGATTTAACAACTTTTTTTAAATAAGTTTTTATTAAATCATATTTTGATTCGTCATTTACAGGTGCTTTAATTCTACCTGAATATATTTCTTTGTTAATTTTTTGTGATGATTCCGCTTTGAGCTTATAATAGTATAAAAGATTGTTTGTAGAGTCTTGTTTTAAGAAATCAAATTTCAAATCAAAATCTTCATAGAATCTATCCGAAGGAACTGAAGACTTTATCCATTTGTATCTTTCTTCATTCATTTTAAAAGCTGAAGTAAGATGTTGTGCTTCCCTAAGCATTGTAATCGGAATATCACCAATAAATACAACTCCTTCAAAATGAGTATTAGAATCATATAAAATTTCAATTTTACTTTTTATTACATCAGGGTTTTCGTTATTAATTACTACAATATATGTTGAAAGATTATCAAAATTCTGAAGTGCATTACGGTATTCAATAATTTCATCTTTAGTTTTTTTATAGGTAAAGTTATCAACAAAAATTGCAAATGAACGATTACATTCTTTAGTTGGAGAATAAACTTTAATTTCTGCCAAAAGTGAATTTAGACTAAGGTAAAGCAAAGCTTGCATAAACAAAAAATATCTCATTTTATTCCTTAATTATTAATTTGTCATCAGCTCAGTTTTTATTTTTTAAGATAAATAATTGTACAGCACAAAATTAAATTCTGTGCTGCACTTCTATTTTTAACTACTATTTCAGGAGTAACATCTTTTTGGAAACTTTATAGTTACCTGCTTCCATTTTATAAATGTAAACTCCACTTGATAAATGTTTGGCATCAAATTTCAATTTATATTCACCGGCTTGTTGATATTTATTGATTACTTCATAAACCTTTTCCCCTAACACATTAAATACAGATATTTTTACAACATCCGCTTTAGGAATTACAAAATTAATTGTTGTAGTCGGATTAAACGGATTAGGATAATTCTGGTTTAGTTGATAATTGTTGATAATATTTTTATCATCATCAACATCGGTTGGATCAACATAGCTGAATAGCAACCCATTATTTGTACCAAAATACATATTTCCATAATCACTTATTGCAACAACAGATGGGCTATATAAATCATAATAATCTTGAACTACTGACCATGTTTCACCGCCATCATTTGTTATTAGTACTTCACCGGGATAAGTAGTTATGATTCCATTTTTACCATTGAATGCAACTTTGTAAAAACTAGAATCAGTTACAGTAAAATTAAAGTTAGCAAGTTTCCAACTGTTTCCTTTATCGGTAGATTTGAATATATTATTTTTACTCACAATAATAGCAGTTGAATCATCAATTATTGTTGCATCCTTGAAACTCTGTGCTTTATAAGTTTCCGTACTGTCAAAAGCTGCAGTAATCCAAGTTACACCTCCATCAGTAGTGTATTGTATCCAATTTTGATACACTCCATCAGGTTTAATTTTTGGACCTGCTATAAAACCTGTGTTTGCATCAAAAAATTTAATTCCACCTGAAAGATATCCGGGACCGTTAATAGCTGCCGCTTCAGTCCAAGTTTCACCTTGATCGGTTGTTTTATAAATTTTATATTTTTTATAATCATCAATGCTAAACCAGGCATAACCAGTATTTTCATCCCCGAAAGATATACCACCAACTTTGTTTCTCGTGCTAAATGGCAGAGCTTCTAAAACTGTTTTCCAAGTTTCCCCGCCATCATCAGTTTTAACAATTTTTCTGTTTTCTTTAACTACAAAACCTTTTAAGGCATCTATAAAATACATTGCTCCAACTTTTTCCGGACCGGTATTAGAAATAACTTCCCAAGTTGTGCCGTTTGTTGTACTGATTAAAAAATCACCTTGAACATTTACCGCAAAACCTTTCTTATCAATAAATTGCAACCCTGCAAATGATGAAGGTGAGTTTAGATTAATGAGTTCCCATGTGTCTCCAAAATCAGATGATTTAAGAATATGTCCGGATGTTCCAAGAGCATAAAGTAAGTCTTGGTTACCAACTAACGATCTTAAACCTAAAGCATATGCTCCCTCAACGGTTGTCCAGGTTTCTCCGGCATCAGTTGTTTTCATTATAAACATTCTCGAAAAACCATTATCCCCTACTGCGATACCGTTATTAGCATCTTTAAAGAATAAACTTCGTGGTCTGTCATAAACTTCGGTAAGTGCAGATGATTTATCAGTCCAAGTTTTACCACCATCAGTTGATTTAAATATTGTAAGAGGGGCACTGAAATATTCTAATCCTTGTCCAACATAAACCACATTATTTTCATCTAACCAACATATTTTACCATCAGAAAATGGTGAATTTACAGCGGAATCTCCTACTGTCCAAGTTTCACCGCCATCTGTAGTATATCTTACAGTACCCTTTTTATCACCTGCAACAACACCTTTAGTTTCATCAAAAAATTTTATATCTGCCCATTTTTGTCGTGAACCATCTGCTAATGAATCTTTAATCGCCCATGTTTTTCCGCCATCTGTTGTTTTGAATAGATAGTTATATTTTACCTTACCCGCAAGAACAAAACCTAATTGATTATTAACAAAGTATAGCCCTGTAAAATATGTAAACTTAAAGTTTGCCGGCATTAGGGAATCTAATGAAACTTCTTCCCAATTAGCACCTGCATCGGTTGTAATTAATACTTTTCCAGTTTTTGTACCAATCCAACCGTTGTTAGAATCTAAAAAGAATACTTTCAATAAATCATAATCTTCATTAATTACTGTTTCCTGAACAGTAGCAAAACCATCGGTAGTGTGATAAATAATTCCATTATTTGATACCGCCCATAACTCTGTGTCGGAAATCATTGCCATATCATTCAAATTGTATTTAATATCTGGAATTAAAGTTTTATCCCATTCCTGAGCTGTAACCATTACAGTTACAATTAAAAAGATGTTAAAAAATAATGTTATTTTTTTCATGATTACTCCATGTTTTTTGTGATTGATATATTTTTAATAAACTTTTTTCCAGAACTGAATGATTAAATTTATATTATTTTTACTTAAATTTTCGAAATATTTATTATTATAAGGTAATGTACTTGAATAAACTAAATCCACAACAAAATTTCCAATATCTTTTACATCAAAATTTGTTTTAATAAAACCGGAGTAACACGAACTAGGAGTTAGTAGAAAATAAAGATCATTTTTTCTAAAGACATTAAATAAGTTACTTGTATTTTGATAACTTAAAACATCATCCGAAATATTATTTTTATTATACGCAAATCCAAAATCTGTTTTTATATTGTTTGTCCAAATATAACTTAGACCAATTTTGGTTAAGTATTCTCTATTTTTGTAATTTGATTCTATATCGCTGTAGTAATCGTTAATTTCATGCGTGAGCATTTTAATACCTGCTTCTAAGCCAACCGAAAGTAATTTTAATATTTGATACTCTACCCCAAAGCTAAAAAGATGACTTGAAATTTTTTCTTCTGTTAGTAAAACATCATACTTTGGGTGCTTAGCCCAATTATCTTGGTTATTGTATCTATAATAAAAAGAAAGATAAAAAGGCGTAAAATTTTTATATAATGCTTTTATAGTTCCAACATAGTTATTCCACTTAGAAGAACCTTCCGATACATAAATATTATCTTTAATGTTTAGTACATCAACACTATTCTTAAACATTGCAGCAAGATTAAATAAATCTGAATTATGTTCAAAATTAAATGAGAAATTATAAACGTTTCTATATGATTGTCTTTTATCTACTTTTTTATTGTAAATCGTAGGAAAGTCATAACCTTTAAATTTAAAGATAATTGTCTGGTCATAAATAGCTCCTTTATCTTCGGAGTAATTAATCTTTTCAGTAAAGTCATTGTATCCGAGAGTTAAACCGATAATGTTACACTCATTTAATTTAAAACCAAAACCGAGATTAAGCATTAATTCTCTGTGAATTGATTCAGGTTTGGGAGATATTTTTTTTAATCCTTCATCCACAACATAATCTATTGAGAATCCAACATTAAATTTTTCCGTGATGTTGGAACTGTATTGTGCATTAAGTAAAATTGAATTATATCTTGTAGTTCCTACTGTGCTATCGCCATATAAGAACGGTAGATTTCTTTTATAATATTTATTTGTAAACCAATTCCAATTATTTCTGATTTCTTTTTGGAAACCTGCACTTCCCTTAAAAATAATATTTTCTGTTACTTTCTTTTTGCCGGTAAAACTAATTTGATATTTTGATATTTCCTCAGGTTCAAAAAAAGATTTAAATTTCCCTTCATTATTATTAAAAGATGTTTCGACTAATAATTCTTCATAGGAAGTTTCTTGTTCTAAAAATGCAGGATTCTTACCAAGATAATATGAATTTATTTTAAACTTTTGTTCAAAAAGAGTATTAAAGAAATCTTCTCTATCAAATATTAAGGATTGTCCGAAAATATTTTCACTAAGAAAAATCATGAAAAAACAAAGAACACTAAATGTTTTAATAAGTTTTTTAGAATTCATTATGGAACCCCGGACTTGGATGAGAATAGACTTTAAAATCAATCGAAGAATTATTATCATCTTTTAACCTGTAGGCATTTTCGCTTTCTCTAATTAGAATACGTTCCATTGTTTTGCCTGTATAGAATTCAATACTTCCTGTTGCACCTGCATCAATTCCCGGATATAGAGCTTTTTTATCCAACTGTTTTGCATCCCGTAAATATTCAACACCATCTATAACCGTTGAAGTCGGGATAAGATATTTTTCATCTTCTAGAATTAAAGAATCTGTTGATACTTTAGCAAGTACCAAAGCATCACTTTCGCCACCAATTAACCAATCATATCCGTACGGTTGATAAAACATTATCATATTAGGTACACCTTCATTATCAATATCAGGAGAATCTTTTTTATAAAACTCAAAATCAGCTTTTGATAAATCAATGCTGTAAGGTGCATTTATTGTATGGTCCATTCCGTCTTCCGCAACAACTTTATATTCTTTCGGCATAATAGGATAATCTTTCCCTTTGCCGGGGAACTTCCAAATAGATTTGGAATGAACAAAATCAGCATCATCAGTATAATATATACCATAATAAGGTGAAAAGTAAACTTTAGCAATTACCAAACCATCTAAATATTTAATCGAATCGGACTGATTAAATATCTCCACATACTTATCATGAAAATATAAGCCCGCTTCGGGCGGACCGCTTGCATAGATTTCACTAATTACTAAATCTGAATTAACTACTATCTTATCAAGATTAATTTGCACAACATCTTCGTTATCCGCTCTTAGTTCGATAACTCCCATTTTGGAATTGACTAAACGCTGCTGGAATTTTTTTTCTCCGTGAGCAATTTCCATTTCCTCGGGAGTTACATCTTTGGAAACAGAAATTAAATAATCCCCTGAGACAATATTGCTTAATGTAATTCTTCCATCCTCATCTGAAATAAACTCGTAATTAGTTTCTAACAAATTTGATTTTAGTTTGATTTCCGCACCTTGTACATAATCAATACCATAAACCGGTTTGTAAGTATTTGTGCTATCAATTATTTGCAAGACAAATTCTCTGCTCCTTTCACTAATATCAGGTTTATCAGGGTCAATAATTTTTTCACATGATAAAAAACTTATTACTATAACTATGTATAATATTTTCTTCATCTTATTTATCTAAAAGTTTGTTTGAAATTCCATTCCATAAAAAATTTCAGGGTTTCTTATTCTATAGCTCTTTGAGTTTGGAGCTGATCTTTTACTTTTGTATAAAGGATTATTATTTAAAAAGTTATTTACAAAGAAAGATATTGCTGCACCTTTCCAAAGCGATTTACTTACTTTAAGATTAAAGAGCCACAAATTAGGATATCTTTCATCATTTAACTGATAATCCTCTACCGATTTTCTAAGCTGTTTATATTTTTCACTGTTTCTTTCTTCTATAGGAATATTTATCAATTCATTATTTTCAGTAAAATAAGCTGCTGCCAAAGTATCATAGGCAAGATATTTATGAGTCTTTAAATAATTTTGCTGAATGTGTATAGTAACCCACATGCCAAGTGATTTTGATTGAATTTCAAATCTATAATTTAATAGTAAATTATCACTTGAACTCGTGCGCGGATTATAACGTGGTTTTACTTTTTGCCCTAAAGATTTGACATATCTCGCTGAACCATAATTATAAGAATTAGTTTCACTTTTATTGTAAAGATAGGCTGCATCAAAACGGAAAATAGTATTTATTTTGGGTATTTTTTTTATTTTAAAAGAAAACTCAATCCCTTTGGTTGTTATATCCCAGATATTGTACGCTTTTGGATAAGAATTAAAAATTTTCTCTTTTATTATAAAATCATCACTATTCGGCCAATTGGGGAATGACTTTTTGTAAAGTACAAACGGAACTGTATTTAATGAAAATTGATTATATGTTTTATTTAAAAAAGCTGTTAAAGTAAAACCAAAATTTCCTATCCGTTGATCAAGACTTGCTTCATATTTATGCTGCTTATAGCCTTTTAAGTTCTCATTAGCAACTTTTCTAATATATGTAGAAACTATAGAAAAGTTTTTATTCGGGTCTAAAGGATCAACCACAGAAGCTGTATCAGCAATGTCATAATAAGAATTATCAGCAAAAATTAATCCCATTGGAGGAGATTTAGAAGTAACTCCGTAACCAAGTCTAAGTTGTGTATCTTCAAACAGATTATAAGAAAAATTTAAACGAGGATTAAAAAAAGAACCATTGTGCGATTCAATAAAGTCACCTTTACCTATTAAACCTTCAAGATTAATTCCCGATGGTCTGTAAACTTCGTATCTAAAACCAAGCTGTAAGGTAAAAGGTTTAAATATTCTACCGACAATTTTATCTTCAAAGTAAAAAGACAAAGTATTATAAGCAGGCAAATCGTTATAACTTCTTAAACGAGGAGTATTATAAGACAATGAAGGCGGAAATAAGGGATTGAAAATTACTCCGTCCCCGTTATTAAAATCATTTTTCCAATTAACTCCCATCAGTAATTTATGTAAATAGTCTCCAGTGAAAAAACCTTTTTCATAATTTAGATCAGCATAGAAATTCCACTCATTACCTTTTATCCACTTTTTACCAAGATAAGTACCAAATACAAATCTTCCCTCTTGTGAACCTTCGGTAATTCTATCCGAAATAACTATATTATCTCTCGAAATAAGTTCTTGTTTGTAGGAATTTCTTTTTGTGTAATTAGCTGAAAATGTAAACTTTAACTTTGAAAGTGAATTAAAAATAAAATTATAATTACTAGTATATTTAAAGGTTGCATCCCTATTGTACCAAGCCTCTCTCAAAGCATAACCGGGCTGCTCTTTCATTTCATCAAAACTTCTTGTATAATAAATATGATTGCTAATTTCGTAATTTTCAGTACTCGTCATTAAATTAAGCTGTGTTGCAATCCTTGTATAACCGTCCCCTTCAATTTTAACATTTCTATCTGAAGATGCTAAATTAAAACTACCATTCAAAACCCAGTTATCAAACAGTCTTATTCCTCCACTTAAATTTGTTTCATAAACATTAGGGTTATATTTTAGTTTAGCTCTTAAAGAAGAAGGAACTACATTTGAGGTTACGATTATTGCACCGTCTATTAAATCTCCATACTTTACGGAAGGAATTCCTCTTAATATTTCTACACTTTTAATATTTTCTGCGGGAATAGAACGTAAATCAACGCCGCCGTTTACTGTTGAATATCCAATACCGGATTGCATATTTGCAAGATTGGAAACAGGAACATCATCAATCAATATTTGCGTACCTATCGAATTACCGCCGCGGATTGACGCTTGCTCAACATTATTCAAAGTAGGATTGGTTGTAGAAACTCCGGGCATAAGTTCAAGAACATCATTTAAACTTGCTGCTTGTATATGCTCAATTTCACCTGATGTAATTTTTGTTTTTGTTTCAGGCTCAATTGGAATAAATTCTTTTTCACCAACTACTTCTATGCTACCGATATTAAAACTTTTTGATTTTAAAATAAATTTTATTTCTGTTGTTCTTGATTTATAAACAGTTACTTTTTTTATTTCTGTAACAAACCCTACATAAGAAACACTAACAGTATAATTCCTTACAGAAAGACCCGTGAAATAGAATTCTCCATTTTGATTTGTGGAACTTCCAAAATTATTTTCCTTGATAATTACATTGGCACCAATTAAAAGCTCTCCGGTTTCAGTTTTAACAATACCTTTAATTTTACCGGAACTATTGTCCGTTTGTCCAATTAAGTTATGGCAAGTAAACAAAGCTATAAACCATAAGATTAAGCTTATAGTTTTTTTTAATTTGTGTAAAAAATTAAAGCTCATAGTTTATTTATACATTTTTAGGAGACTTTGGTATAACATAAAAATATTATAATGATAATTAATTTTCTTATACTGCTTGATATTATTGTATATAGAATTTTAAATAATAAGATTTTATTCATTTAATTAAATATAAAATTGACTTTAAAATCTTTAATTTTAATAATTTGATATAGATAAATGATAATACTTTCTTATTTTACTTATTAAGTAAGATTCAAACATTAAATGCTATCTCTTTTATTTTAACCAAAATTAAATAAAACATATAATCGTATAATTATCAATACTTAGAATTTGGTATTTTTAAGAAAAACACAACGAAAACATCTCTATATCTAATCTTTAGTATGTTAAATTAAAGTCCACACCAATTATCCACTCTCTTGGTGCATATGGATATCCGTAGCTCCACTCATAGTATTTATTTAATAAATTTTCAATATTAAATTTTAACAGCCAATTCTTAGAAGGTGAATAATCCAGTTTTAAATCCACGGCAATATAATCTCCTTTAAGAGCTTTAGTATTCTCTGAATTAGCAAAACGCTGCGACATATATTTTGAATTAAGTTTGAGAGTTAAACTTTGAATAATTTTTATATTATAGTTTAAATCAATTTTGTATTTTGGACTAAAGGGCAAAAATTTGTCTTTACTTTTATCTTTTGCAATCAAGTATGTATAAGAGGTATTTATCTCCCCAAATTGGTTAATATTTATTTTAGATACAATTTCAAAACCTTTTTTACCAGCAGTACCGATATTTTCGTATGTTGTATATTCCGGTAGAATTGTTCTGCTTATATAGTTTTTTAAATTACTCATAAAAAATGAAACTTCGCTCTCAAAATTTTTAGAAAATGAATGCCCGAATCTTAAACTTAAATTTACGGCTTTTTCCATTTTTAACTTAGGATTTGCCTTAATAATAGTACTGCCGAAAAATCTTTTATAGTAATTGGGTATGTTGGATGCTGTTCCGAAAGAAAAAGTTATATTTGATTGCTCAAAATTATATTGCAATTGCAACTGGGGATTAATAGCAGAAGTAAAGTGAGAGTAAAAATTAAATCTTAACCCGAAGTTTACTCCTAATTTAATTTGTTCCAACAAAAAATCTTTTATAAAAAAAAATGAGTATTTATTTTCTTTTTTAGTACCATTAATTTTATTTCCATTTAAAAAAGCATATTCCAAACTTGTACCTAAGCTAAATTCTCCTAAGTATTTTAAAGATAGAGATGCAGATAAATCTTCTTTTATCGATTGATTCTCTAATCTATTACTTATATTTTTTATGGGATTATCGTAAGTATTTTTGAAGCTGTTAAAATGTGTTTTACTTTTTAGCCCCAAGGCAGAAATAATTAATGATGTGCCGAGATTCCGGGAACTTGATTCAGCATTAGGTGTAGGGCGGTACAAGGGACCGGAATTTCTTCTTTCCTCTTCGGAATAACTTGATATTAAAACTATATTTGTTTTTCTGTTAAAGTTATAATTTATTCTACCGCTAATACGTTTAGTATTTTTTTTACTATTTTTTCTGAAACCATCTGAACTTTTATAACCCGGATAGATAGAAAAACCAAAATTATTTAAGCTGTGCTTATATGTTAAATTATATTTTTGTGTATCAAATCTTCCATACAAAGCACTTAAATTAATTTGTTTTCCTTTTTTTTCATTTCTGGTTGAAATACTTATTACTCCCCCGCTACTGTTATCACCGTGTAATACGGAACCGGAACCTTTAAGAATTTCAATTTTACTTATTGAATTAACAGATATTTGTTCCCAGTTAACTGCACTATGCGAAGAAGAACGGTCAACCAAATTTCTTCCGTCTAACAAAACAAGTATATGTTTGGAAGATGAACCTCTGAATTTTATTCCCTTGCTTGTTGCCGTAATTCCCGGTATTTGGTTCAATAGCTCAGTTATAGAATTAACCTGCATTTTGACTATCTGCTCTTTTGTAATAATTATTTTTCCATTTTTTGAACTGTAATTCTTAGCAGCATTTGTATCTTGTCCTTTTAGTTCAAACGGATAAAAACAAATTAATAATATGAATATGAAAATAAATTTCATCAGCTATTTGCCTGTCATTCTACTGTTCTTTTTTGATTTTAGAAACCATCCTGCAAAAAACGTTAATAATATAATAAAAATCCATATTGTAGAGTTCTTTATATTTATTGTATCATTATTCTCAATAGATACTTCTTCAACTTCAAATCCGTCAACAGTTTTTTTAGGTAGATATTCTGTATTCTCATTTGTTTTAGTTTTAACAATCTGCTTATCGGGATTTGGAACTCTACCAACTTCATTTTGATTTTCTTTTATTTTTTCTAATTCTTTCTCGTATAATAACACTTTTTCTTTTAATCCAGGTACTTTCTGTAGTTCTCTGTTAATTAAGTCAGTAAGTTTCTGATTATCACAAATGTTACTACTGCAGGCGAGGCCTACTTCTTCAACAGTTCCGATAAATTCCTCAATTAATTTTTTTAGAACTTTATCATCGGCAGCCCAATAATCTTTTCTTATCACTTCCATCATTCTAGATATAATATTTTGATAAGCCCAAAGATTATCTGCTTTTCTAAATAATTTTTTTATATCCAAATCATATTTGTCTTCAACGTAGGTTTCATAAAGTTGCTGCCATTTATTATCATCAACAGCTTCGGGTACGGTAACCTGCCAGCCCCATAAATGTGCTACTACTCTTTTAACAAATCTCGCACCCGAATATCCTTCTGCCATCATTTCTTTTATCCACTTAGGATTTAAATATCTAGATTGCATTTCTCTTCCCATAAACTTTTCTAATGATTCTTGTTTTGGGTTAGAAGGATCAGTTAAATTTGTTATGTAAACTTTTGGTGTTGTACCATTAACCGCCCTTGCAGCCATAGCGGTTGAACCGAGATATTGATAAAAATCATCGTTATCCAAAACACCATAGAGATTTGTTGAACGGCTATGAATTACACCTTTAACGCCTTTTAGATTTTTTTTAAAAAGATTTATACTACTAAAATTTATATTTTTTAAACTTTCATTATCTTCTTCGGCTTTATCTCCCCAAAATCCTTGTCCGTATAAATGACTCATTCTATTAAAGTAAACACTTATAACTTCACTCTCTTTTTCCCACGTTCCGGAGGCTTCAATTACATCTTCCATTCCGGTTCCGTAAGCTCCAGGCGGGACAGAGAACATTCTTACCGAAGCAAGTCTTTCAGCAAGTTTCTTCTCAACACCTTTAGAAATAAGTTCTTTTTTCATTTGCAGAATGTGTTGTCTTACAAAATTATCAGTTTCATCTTGTTCCTTTGCAAGTACAACGGCCTTATCAATAAGCTCCATTAAATTTGCAAAAATATCTCTGTACAATCCTGAAGGAACAATTACAACATCTATTCTGGAACGTTTAAGAACTTTTCTAGGTATTACTTCAAGACCTTTAACTTTACCCCGTTTATTCCATTTTGGTTTTACACCTAAAAGATAAAGTATTTGCGCTTCCATTACTCCCTCGTGTCTAATACATTCCGTACTCCATAAATTAAATGTTAATTTATCAGGATAAACACCATTTTCTTTTTTATAGTCCTCCACTAAATCTGCTGCCATTCGAGAACCGAGTTTATAAACAGATTTTGAGGGAATTTTTGAAGGATCAAAAGCATAAAAGTTTTTGCCTGTAGGAAGTGCATTGGGATTTCGCAAAGGATCTCCGCCTTTACTGGTATTAATATATTTACCATTCAAAGCATTTATCAAAGAATTAAGTTCCTCTTTACCGCTTTGATTTATTTTATTTAAAAATTCATTTTTTAAGCCATTGAATTTGCTGCTTTTTTCGTTTGCCTCTATTGAAGCCATTGCCTCTGCTGTTTTTACAGCAAACTGTTCTTTGGGTGATTTACCAAAAGTGTGTAATCCGTACGGAGTGTTTTTCTCGGCAATCTCTTTGATATAATGTTCTAACTTATGAATATCTTCATGGGTTTCTATTTTTTGTAGTCCCAAGTCTTTTGTTAAACCAAGTTCATCAGCAACTTTATTTATTTCTTTGTGTTTTGCGGCTGTAAGCAAAGGACTTTTATCATGAGCTATGTTGCGTTCATTAATTAATTCTGTAAGTTTTTTTAGTTCAGGATTCAATCCTGCTTTATCAAACGGTGGAGTCATGTGATCAATAACAATCCCCATCCCTCTTCTTTTAACTTGTAATCCTTCACCCACGTCATCAACTATAAACGGATAAATATTAGGTATATCCTGAATTAGAGCTTCGGGAGCATCGGAATCTGTTAACCCTACTTCTTTTCCTCTAAGCCATTCGTGTGTACCGTGGGTTCCAAGATGCACAACAGCATCTGCTCTGAATGATTTTTTCAGATATAAGTAAAATGCTATATATTGATGATGCGGAGGAATTGAAACATCGTGGTACATTTTTTTCACATCTTGTCCCCACCCTCTTGCAGGCTGAGGTGTTAAAATTATATTACCATATTTTACCGCAGGAATGATAATATATCCTTTACTGTTTCTATCACGCCAAATCATTATATTGGATTCTTCAACTTTTCCCCAACTTTTATTAACTTCATCTTTAAATTTGGGATCTAATTCATTAAACCAGTTTTTGTATTCCTCTATTGGTATAAGAACAGGTTTTCCTGAACCGATAAATTTTTCTATTTCTCCTTCTGCCCAGTTACCAATATTTCTACCATAGTTTATAACATGATTATATATCGAATCGGTATTTAGTTTAATATTTCCCAAGTCATAATTATTTTTTTTCAACTCAGTTAGTATGTTAAAAATACTCTGAGGTAAAACATTTAAATAACTTGCTCCAATATTTTCTTTTCCGGGAGGATAACTATAATGAATAAGTGCAATTTTCTTTTTACTGTTTGGTTTAGTCTGTAAATAATACCATGATTTTACGCGGTCCAGTAATCTTTTTACTCTCGGCAAAATAGGCTGCTGTTCAAAATATTTTTCTTCTGTATTTTTTATGTTAATATTTTCTTTTGAACTTGAAACAGTAGGTTGAATAGTACCCATCAATTCAGGGATTGCTACAAGAAGAGTTCTCTGCCAAATATCAATACCTTGTTTAGATTCACGCCATTTTTTTTCTGTACCGAGCAGTTGAACTGAATTTAAAACGGGAACACCGAGTTTTTCAAAAACTAATCTCGTCCTATCAGGATTCACTCCATGCCAAAGCGATAATGTAACCAGCAAATTAATTCTTGGTTTACTGTTTTCATCTAAAAAGAACTTAGTCATCGTACTATCAACAGGAAAGCCAAAAACAGGTAATACATTAAATCCATATTTTTCAATGGATGTTAAAAATGTATTTAAGTGTGCAGTTTGTCCTGTAACTATTTTACTTCTCTCTACCAAAAAACCAATTGTTGGATTTCCCTCAGTATAATATGGATAGTTTTTTATATAGTTTTGGTAATCAGTATAAACTGTATCTTTATGATATTCATAAAATCCTGTTCGAGGAATTAAAACAACATCCGAATAGCTGACCGGTAAAGACAAATCATTTCTTAATCTATTTTTTATCATATTCTTTATATTTTCTTCTCCGCCTGCTCTTGCATATTGCATTATCTCTTTATTGAAACTTATGCCCATTTTCCTGTATTTTTCTTCCGATGCTGAAGATCCGAAAGCATAAACCTTTCCTTTATTATCTAAAACTTTAATAATTTCAGTTTGTACTTTCTCTACATTTGCATCAAATCCGTGTATCCAAATAAAAATAATTTTTGAGTCTTCTAAAAATTTAAGCTCTTCCGAATCAAGATCTTTGCCACTATAAATTTTGAATTTAACTTTTTCTTTCAGCCAAGGATAATCGCCGTATATTTTTTTGATAGCATTATTGGTTATCTTTAAGTTAAAATCACTCATAATAAGTGTAATTTTCTCTTGAGCATTTGTAACCAAACTTATATTTATAAAGGCTATAAATAAAAGCAAATAAAATTTTAATCCATTTAATTTATTATTCATTTTCGCTTTCCTTTTTATTTTTATTATTCCGGTACATAAATAATTCTGCCGTCTTCTAATTTATAAGCGGTACCTAAACGAAGTCCCTTACCTTTCATAGATTTATCAGTAACTTTTTGAACCTTAATTTCTTTACCCTTCTTTGTAATAATTTCCATTTCACCTTTGGATTTTTTTTTTATAAGAGTTATTTCAGATTTTGGATTCAAAAAGTCTAACATATTATAAGCCATAAACAAAGCCATTATCATTGCAACAATAAAAACTATGCTTACATCAAATAAATTTGCAACTCCGGTAATAGGGTCTTCCAAAGGCTGTATATTATTTATACCGTTTTTTTTACGATTCATGAATTTCATAATTCTAATTTCACTTTTTATTGTATTTATAATTTAATTCTCTAAGGGTAATTTCCGATTGATATTCCATTGCTCTAATATCATCATTTATCCATTTTTCTTTTACCAAAGAAATTAAGTAGGCTATTACACCTACCGCCAAACCTACAATTGTTGTGGTAAAAGCTGTAACCATGTTACCTGCCATTGAGGGCATATCACCTTGTGCCAAAGATGAAAGTGCAATTCCCATTGGTATAAGTGTTCCCATTAAACCTAATGACGGACCGACTCTAATTACAAAGCTCACTCTTTTTAATGATTTAACTAATTTTTGTTCTTCCTCTTGTAAAATTTTTTCGATAATAATGTCTATATTCTTTATATCGTTTTCATTAACTGAAGAAACCTTTGTTTCTAAATATTTTTTATAAAAATTGGAAAAAGCATTCGGATCTTTTTTTCTTTCTAAATATTCACGTGAAAAATTGCCGAGCGATATAATTATCCAAAAAGTTAAAACTATTAATCCTAAAATTACCGGATAAAGAAGTATTGTTGAAAGAAGGTATAGTAAACTTTCTAATCCTTGAAAAATATTCATGTATTGTCCTTATTTTTGGGATAAAAATAAAAGCCGATTAAAAATGCCACCACAAGCATTATCACAAGTAAAATGATATTTTGTAAATCAACTTCTAAATTTTGATTAGTAAATAATTTAGCATCCTGCATATAATCTCCGGGTAGAATCAAATAAATAATTATATACAACCCCGAAAAAAAACTAACCAAGCTAAGATGTTCCTGATTAAATAAATTTTTTCTTAAAAGCTTAGCTATATGAAAGATTATATTTATGATAATTAGAATTAAATCTATTATTAGTATTATTAAGTAAACCGATAAATTGTTATCGTTCAAAAAAAGTGTAGAGAGTGTTACAACAAAAAGTAAAAAAACTGCAGCGGGACTTACAAAACTTCGGATATTTGTTTGTCCGGATTTTTCCGGAATTTTATTATTTTTTTTTATAAAAAAGAATAATCCCGTTACAATTAAAGCCAATGATATTGCAACATAAATGCTAAAGAGATTTAAGTTATTCTGTAAATTTGATTTAAAGAGTAGAATGTGTAAAAAAGTAATTGTTATAGAAAACAAGAAAATTTCCGATATTAATGTTTTCCATTTTAAAGATGCATTAACCTTAAAATGATAAAGATTCAAATTTGAAATTATGCCAATAACAATTATTATTAAGCTAAAATTATCCACCGATATTTTCCTTCTTAACAAAACTTTTACTTGTTTTAATATTATTTATGATAATTTTTTGTCTTTCCTTTTTTACTTTAATTAATTTTTCTTTAATCACATTTTTATACAACCAATCATAAGTTCCGGAAATTGAAACAACAACGAACATTATGCCTAAAATAAAAATTACTGCCGTGTTCCAAGAACCAAAAATATCGTTAAACAATCTTCCGTTATGTAAAGAAAATAAAAAACTCCACATAGACCATCTAAAGTTATCTAACATTTCGGAGGGCATATTAAATTCTCTATTCTTTGCTGAGCTATTAAGTAGAATTAATCCTTTGTAGAGACCCGCAGCATATTCTTTATTTTCCGGTGTCTTAACATAACCGGTTATTCTTATTCTTTTTTTATTTTTGGGTAATAACGGTTTATATGAGAAACCGGCTTTTTTTATTGCAAACAATCCTGAAAATGAACCAATTAAATATTCATCTTCATTGTAATTTTCAAAGACATTTATTCCATGTCCGATTGGTAATTTTTTAGAATCTATTTTTTTTATCGGTTTATTAAAATCTGTTGATGATATCCAAAAGTTTCCGTCTGCATAAATAATAATGCTCTCTTTTGTTTCTTCGTACAGTGCATTAGATATTTTATTTTCAAATCTATTTTTTGGAAGTATAGAGGGATAATATTCAGGAGATACTTTTTTTCCAAGTATGGTTAAGCTTAATGGTCTTAGCAAAAAAATTCCTGTGATACCAATAAACAAAATTAAAACGGCAAAATAAATTCCTAATTTCAGGTGATACTTGTATAAAAAATTAAACACAGATCTTTTTTTCTTGGAAGGAATTTTTTTGAATTTCTTTTTTTTCCAAGGCATGTACCATATATATATTCCTGATAAAGTTGCAAATAATAAAATGATTCCGGTTGAATCAATAATTAATTTGCCGGGTAAACCCCATATATCGCCACTGTGCATATGAAAAATTAAAGAAAACAAAGAATATTTAACATCTTCTTTTTCTTTTGCTTTTAGTTCATACTTTTTAAACTTAAACTTATTTACATTTAATTTACTTTTATAAACATATGATGATGTAAAAACTAAAAGTTCATTTTTGACGGATATTATTTTTTTTATAATTTCGTTTTCTAAGTTCAGTTCAATTTTTTTCCACTTCATGTTCTTAATGTTACAATAAAATAATCCATCGTAAGTTCCGGCAAACAGAATATTATTTAAAAGCAAAATATCGTTTGTTCTGTAAAGATAAGGTGAATGAGGAAAACCATCTTGCATTCTAATAAAATTTTCACCTCCATTTTCTGAATACCAGACTCCTTCGGCACCGCATATAAAAATTTTCTTAGGATTATCATTCATGTATATTGCTTCAATCAAAGCTCTTCTATTCCAATTGGTATCTAATCTATATTTACTTGGAGTTAGCCAAGAAGGCACTGAAAAATTATCTATCAATGCCGGATGATTTATCAATACGCCGGATACACTCATCCACAGTACATAAGCTGCTATAATTAATCCAACATATTTATGAAGGAATTTCGATATTTTAAAAATTATTTTCATGAAAGGAAAGTTGCCGTTACCCTAAATAACGACAACCACTCTCCTCTATGTTGCAAAATACCGTTTAATAATTGTAAGAAATGCCAAATAGTATAGTTCTGGGAACACCAAGTGAATAAGACTTTGCAGAACTATAACTTGCAAAATATTCTTCATCCAATAAATTATAAACACTAACCGATGCTGTTATTCCGGCATAAATATCTCTTTGGACTTTAAGATCTATCAAGCTATAACCATCAATCTTGTTGGTATTCATATCATTTGAATATTGTTTTCCAGTATTCCTAAGCCAAATACCTACAGTTATATATTTGGGATTATTATACTGCAATCCTAGATTAAAAATGTTTTTAGGATTATAAGAGAGTTCTTTTCCAACTATTTTGGGTTCAAGTTCATGTTCCTTTATTTCGCTTTTATTATGAACATAATTAAATGTTGCTTTCCAATCTTTACTAAAAGGTACTACCATTCCAAGCTCAAGTCCTTGAATACCTACTTTGCCTATATTGGTATATTGTATTACTTTTTGACCGTCTTCGGGATTAATATAAGAAGGTATCTCGGAAGCAGCTAATTCTTTAATATAAATGAAATCTGTAAAACTGCTGTTATAATATGATAAACTTGTTTCTAATAAATCAAACAATAATAACTCAGTCCCAATATCAAAGGAAAGGTTCATTATTTCCGGTTTAAGTTCAGGATTACCTACTTGAAAACTTGTTCCGTGCGAAGCAGTTCTGAACATATAAAAAACTCCTGGTACTTTAAATCCTGTACCATAATTTGCTCTAATCCTCGAATTTTCATTAACATGAAAAACAATACCTATTTTAGGTGAGAATCGGCTTTGATCACTTGACGGGTAATCAACTTTAAGTTTGTTGTCACCGGTGTTATCATAAAACTTTCCTTTTTGATTATGCCACCAATCGTATCTCAGTCCAAGACTTATATTCCATTTATCAGTAATAGATATTTCATCATTTAAGAATCCTGAAAATAAATTTTGATTTCCCTGAAAAAATCTATCACCCTTCGGATAGCTGTAAAGAGATTCATTTGAGCTCATTCTTCCGTCTGTTCCAAGTGTAATTTTATGTTTTACCATATCACTTAACATACATCCAAAATCTTTTGAAACCCAAGCTACAAATCCAGTTTGATCTTCAGGTAAGTCAGAATTATAATAAGGTTTATCATAATTTTTACTTTCTTTATTATATTTTGTGGCAATACTCTCATAACTTCTTTGAGAATAATATAATGAAATGCTGTAATCAAGTATTTCACTAAAATTAAAATAGTTTGCAACTATTCTATTTTGTTTGCTGTCCATATCATATTGTCGTGAAGTTGCTTTATTTGGTTCTTCACTATGATGTTCAAATGATAATGAAATTTTAGAGGCAGGATTAAGTTTATATTCTAACCTTGCATTTAAATTTAAAAATTCATTTTTAGGTTTTTTATAATAGTCTTTCCATACATCATCTTTCATATACTTGTATCCGTCAAATTTTTTATATTCACCGGAAAAAACAAAACCAAAATTATTAAAGTATTTACCTAGTTTAAGTCCGGTTCTTGTTGTACCAAATGTACCCAATTCTGCATTAGCACCAATACTCCAGTTAGGAGTTGGAGAGGTTGAAATTAAATTTACAATACCACCCATTGCATTAGAGCCGTAAATTGCTGAACCTGCTCCGCGTATAACTTCAATTTTGTCTATACTATTTATTCCAATTGTACTCCATAGAGCAACTCCTCCAGTATGGGTACTGTTTAGTGGAATACCATCTTTCATAACTAAGGTTCTATTGGCAGCTCCTGTACCTCGCATTCTAATTCCGGCATGGCTGGTAGAAGTACCTAAACCTTGTGATCTCTTAAAGAATAGTCCCGGAGTATTTTTCAATGCGTCATCAATACTTCTGGCATGTTTCATTTCCAAATCTTTAGCAGAAACCACACTTACACTAAGAGGCACATTCTTTGCGGCTGTTTCGTAACGTGTTCCTGAAATTATAACTTCATCCATGTTAAAAACTTTAGGGACTAATTCAATACTAATACTTATTGTTTTATTTTTGCTGATATTAGCTTTTGTGGTTATACTTTTATATCCGACAAATGAAATTCTTAATGTATGTTTACCAACAGGAATATTTAATAGTTCGAAATTACCATCATCGTCCGTTGTAGTTCCCAAGCTTGAATTAAGAATATATAAGTTAACTCCGGGCAAAAACTCATTGGTTCTTGCATCTTTAACATTGCCAATAAGTTTTCCGCTATTTTGAGCAAACATTGCAGCAGAAAATATTAAGAAAAATGTTAATATAGTTTTTTTCATTTTATCCTCACAATTTATTTAAAAATTTATCTGTTTATTTTATTTTCAATTAACTGTTAGTGTTAAAATTACATTATAATACTTTGTTTCATACTCTTTATCTTTATAAACACCGGTTTCATTTTTAATCTCTTTAAATACTGCATAGTATTGCCCTGCTCTATAAGGTGTAAAACTAAATTCCCCTTTTTTATTTGTTTTAGCAATTACATACCATCTATCAGGTCCTACTATTTTAACTTCTTTTCCTACTGCTATTTTTTTGTTTATAAATAATCTTGCATAAACTTTTTCACCTGCGTACCAGAATGGTTTGTAACTTGTATAGTTACCATAACCGCCTTTGGAATAATATGGAATTATATCATACTCCATAAAAGGTTGTGTGTTAATATTTCCGATTTGTTTTTCTTTATAAGAAGTTGCTTCGGTTGCAACTCTTAAGTATTTATACCTTTTAGTAATTCCGTAACCATATTTTGTTAAATCTTTTACCGGAAGCTCTTCATTAAAAGCAACAATTTGATATATACCCGCTCTTGGAAGATTAAATTTACCTGATAATGATTCTTCAGAAGCATTTAGTTCTATTGCTGAATAATTATTTTCTCCATGAATATTTACAAATGCTTTGAAACCATTCAAATACTCACCCTGATACCATTTAAGACCTTTCTCAGGAGTTAAACCAAATTCACCAAAGTAGATATGAAAAACTGCCTGCTCACCGACCAATAATTTAGGGCTAATCCTTAAATATGGAAAATGTGCAAATGTTAATGAGGTATATACGAGCATCATAAGAATCGCTATATTTCTTTTCATGTTTTCCCCTTATAATATCTTTAAACTATAATTATTTATGTTTGTACTTTATTAATAATAAACAGATTTTCAGGAACGGAACGACTCTTGCTATTTTCTAAATGTCTTTAAACATTTATATTTTTGTGATTTATTTTTATTAAGACTACGTTTAAATAAAATACATTATTGTATTATTATCAATACTTAGATTTTGGTATTTTTAAAAAATTCCGACTTTATTTTGAAAATCGGGATTTTAATAATTAGAGGGACTTAACTAATTTTATTATTTTTTTCTTTCTTCTTTAGTTAAGTTTTTGAATTTTTCTTTAGTAAAAAGGAAATAAATTTGGGTGTCTATAATGATACTATTTATTAATAAACTTTAATCGGATATTCTATTCTTAAATTAATTTACATGATTTAATGTCATATTTAATAGTGCATAATAATCTTTTATTTTCGCTTCCACTTTTCTATAACTTTTATAAATAAGTGAAAAGTATTAATGCTACAATTGGTGGCAGCAATCCTGCAAGAATAAACCACTTACCTCTCCCTAATACTCCGCTTTTCCCTTTAAGAACAAATATTCCCGTTACACTTATCACTATTAAAAATATTGCAAAAATATCGGAAACCCATTTCCAATGCTTTAAACTATTTCTATGTAAAACGTTTACATGATAAACCAATGGTCTTTTTTCAACCGCCTCATAATATCCAAGCATTTTATCAAAATCCAATTGTAATGACGCATCACTATAATAGATTTTTATTTTATCTTTGGAAGCAATATCATAAAGTTTATAACTACTTTCTCCAACAGAGCTGCTAATTTCAATAATTTTTTCTTTGTTTATATTCGCAGTATTAAAATTACTAGGGATATTAATTGTATCTTTTTTTACAATAAAATCCGGATTCCAATCATCAATGTGATTTAATGCTAATCCGGATAATGAATAAATTATAATTAGCGAAGAAAAAAAATATCCAAGGTCTCTATGTAATACATTATTTATTTTTCTTAATTTTGTTATTTTCAACTTATATTAAATCTTATATTTTTGAACTAAATTCATTTGAAATATCAATTACCCATTTTTGAATATCATCATCAGGTAAAATTGCATCCGGCTTATAAATAACTTTTTCTTCGGAATTAGGAATTTTCTTTATCCCGCCCCCAATTATTCTAATTTGAAACGTTTCATCATGAGCTACAAGTATTGGAATTACAATTGCTTTTTCTTTCTTTTTTAAAATTTCTTTTATTGCAACTGTTGTCGAATCGGATTTATAATCGGCAATATGTCCGCACCAACCATACGAATATTCATCAATTCCTACTTTTTCTTTTACAGTTTCTCCTACTTTTTCCAGTAATTCGCTCCACTCCTTATTGTATGTTTTATCTCCGTAAGCAATTAGCACTACTCCTTCATTTTCTTTATTCTTGGTTAATGCTTTCACTCTTCTTACAACATTTAGTTGAAGTACTTTACTGAAATCCAAAAGTGGTGTAACGTGAACTTTTGCTTTGGGTTTGTAACGTTCTATTCTTTCAATTTTTAATAATTCTAATGATTGTTTGTCTTCTTTAGCACCAATAATTGTAGGAATATCATCAAAAGAATGTGAACTTACTGTCATAAAAATTGGGACCAATATTACATCGGTAAAATTTTCTTTATCAAATTCTTTTAATCTCGTAGCAATCGAAGGTTCATTATACTCCATAAATGCAGTTTTAATTCCTTTTATTTTTTTGTTAGAAAGAATTTCTTCTCGTACGCTATCTTCCAATGCTAAAAGTTGATTTCTCCATGTTTCCGAATGAGAACCATGATTTACAAGTAGCACACCTACTTTTTTTGAGGAATTTGAACTTAATTCTGTTTCTTCATTTGATTTGTTACATGCAATTAGGCTTAGAGATAAAATTAAACATAATCCTAAACTAATAATATTTTTCATTTTAGTCCTCCTTTCACCGTTCTACTTAGATAGAACGAGAAACTTATTTTAGGCTTATCCGGAGCTTGTTCCATATGAACTTACTCCGGTATTACCATACTATTAATTACTTTTTATTTAGATAAATATTTCCAATCTATTGTAAAAGTACCAGAGTTCCCTTCAGAATCATAATAGCTTTTTATTTTAAAGGCTGCATATTTATTATCACCTGTTTTTACAACATAAACATAGTCTCTTGGTGTAAGTGTGTGATCTACATTATTATAAATATACCACTCCGTTGTAACATAGCTTTTTTGAACATCTGTATTAAAATTTTCAGCAGAAATAGTTGTTACTTCCGTTAATGACTTATTTTCCATTTTTTTAGCTTCTACCTTAGGACCTAACCAGATAGAACTGCCTTCGATTTTAAGCTGATATGTATCGGAAGAACTTACTGCCCCGGAAGAAAAAGAAAAATACTTTGTTTCCGTATAAGCATTTTCTGTTTTGAAAGAGTCTATGCTCGTATTAGAAAAATCCATTGACCCATCACTATTAAATTTATAATCCCAATGAATACTTTTAATTTGATGTTTTGCAGGATCATATTCATAATCCTTAATTTTTAATAGAGCATATTTATTAGCACAAGTCTTAATTGCATATACATCATTTTTAATTGCAAATTGTGCGTTATACCAATTTTTCCCAATAAAAGGTGTTCCTTCCGTATTATCAGTTTTAAATTCAGATTCAGCGGGTACAGATGTAACTTTATCTAAACTTGCAGCATTAACTATAGCTATTGATGAGTTTTCTCCGCAAAAAATTAAAGGATCATTTGGCATTACTAAAAATTTGCATGGCGAAGTTTCAACAGTTAAAGGTGCTGCTCCAAATGCAATATCCCAAGATGCTGGAGGTGTTGTTGTTCCTTGATTATTGCTAAATGTAAAATATTGTTTGCCGTTTGTTTTTATGCTATGTGATGTAAATGTATTTACTTTGTCTTTTTTGTCATCTTTAGGGTCTGTTGAATTATCATCACAGGCATTTATTATGATGAGACTTATTAAAAGTAAAATTATTTTTGATATTATTTTCTTCATTTTTGTTTCCTTTTTTTTATGAATTTATAATTAGTAATTAAAATTTATAGCAATATACCATTCACGGCCAGGCATTGGACCCCATTTTTTATTGATATAATTGTTTAAGTTTCTTACACCTGCTTGAAACATTAAATGCTTATAAAATTGATAGTTTACGTTTGCATGTAATAAATAATAAGATTTTACAAATGCTTTTGCATCTACTTTAGTTTCCTCATTAAATATTTCTTGATTGTAAGTTTTTTGATCAAATGCCGCCCAATAAAATTGTTTGCCAAAATACTGCCCTCTCAAATTAAGAAAAATTGATTTATAAAGATTTAAGCTTAAAGAAAAATTAAATTTATGTTTTGACTTAAATGTTAGAGGATTTTTTGTTTTAGAATTTTCAGAATCAAAATAACTGTAGCCAAACTTAAAATTCAAATCTTCATAAGGAAAGTATTCTATTTCAAAATCTCCGCCCCATGTGGTAACATTAAGTAAATTTTTAGGAGTATAGACAATATAGCCATCAATTTCCCCTAAATACTTATATTCAATTAAATTGGAAATTTCATTAAAATACGAATGAAGCCTTAAATGATAATTATCATTATTCCAATACTCAAAATCCGCCTGCACGGAATTTGAAATCTCTGGTTCTAAGTCGGGATTACCTTGTATATGATAACCTACCGTTACATTAATATATTCTATAAATAACTCCTTAAAAGAAGGTGCTCTAAATCCTTCCGAATAAGATAATCTTATTCTTGAATTTTCTAATGGTTTAAGCATAATTGCAGCTTTGGGTGTCAGTTTACTTCCATATACAGAATGCACATCGAGCCTTAATCCTCCCAAAAAAGTTATCCATTCATATAAAAATATTTCATCTTGCAGAAAAATATTTTGCAGAACACTATTTTGATTACTTCCAATTACTCTATCGGATATAATTTTTTCTCCTTCAACAGAATATCCGCCATTAACTAAGTGATCACCTATGATGTAATCGGCGAGTAAATCGGCTCTAAAAAGACTTTCATTTGTAATATCACCTTTTTTATAAAACCCTGAACTTAAAACTTTTTTGTCATATTTATGTTCGTATTCAGAATATTCTATTCCTAACTTTAGATTTAAATCTTCTATAAAATTTTTATTATTAAGCTGAAGCTTTCCGGAAAAACTATCGTTCAAAATATGATCTTCGAAAATATTGCCGCTTTTAGCAATTTGTTCTTCCGTCAAAAAAAATGACTTTAAATTTAAAGTAGTTTTTTCTGAAATTTTTCCAGTTAAACCAAAACCAATATTATATTTAGAATAATTTGTACCATCAACAGCTTCAGTAGTTTTATCAAGATCATAACCGCCATATTTTCTATAACTTAGATTTATATTAGGCACCCAGTTACCCAACGGAATATTAGCTCCACAACTTGCATCTACTCTTTGGTAGCTACCTGTGGTAACATTTGAATTTACTGAAAATTTGTTATTTCCCTTTTTTGTGATAATATTAATAACACCACCCATAGCTTCACTACCGTAAAGTGCAGATGCTGCACCCTTTACAATTTCAATTTTTTCTATTTGACTTAATGGTACTTGCGATATATCTAATTCACCGTTTACCCTGCCAATCATTTTAATACCATCAATTAAAACTTGTACGTGCTGACTGCTGAAGCCTTGAATTTCAACAGTATTTACTCCTGTACCGAATTGATTTTCGTGTATCACAATTCCGTTTATTTCCGATAAAACTTGCTTTACATCAGAAGCTCCGGAGTTTTGAATTTGCTTTTGACTAATAACTTCTGTTGTTACAGGACTATCTTTTACAAAACGCTCAGTTTTGGTTCCGGTAATTACTACTTCGTCTAAGTTTAAGTATGATTTTTTCAGTTTTATAATTATAGGCTTATCAAACAATTTAACTTCTGTTAAATCAAGATTAAAAGTATGGTAACCGATATAAGTAATTATTATTCTTTTATAACCATTACTACTTGGAACAGTAAATTGGAATCTTCCATTAAGGTCTGTAATTGTTCGTTTTTTAGATTCTGCCAAAACAACATTTGCTCCTAAAAGCGGTTCCTTGGTTTCTGAATCTATAACAATTCCTTGTATTATATTCTGAGAATAATTAACAATCGGAGTAAAAGTTAAAAGAAATAAAACTGCAACTTTTACTATTTGCTGATTTATCATAAAAATTTTAATTATTATCCTTATTTAAACTAAGTTTAAATATAGTACACAATATAAAAGTTATCAATACTTATATTTTGGTATTTTCTAAAATCCCGATTACCATAAAAGTATTCGGGATTTTACTTCTATAAAGATTCAACAAATTTTATTAGTTTTTTTCTTTCTTCTTTTGTTAAATTTTTAAATCTTCCTTTGGCAAATTCAGCTTCGCCACCGTGCCATAGTATTGCTTCTTCTACATCTCTTGCTCTGCCATCATGCAAAAGGAATGTATGACCGTTTACAATATTAAGTAATCCGATTCCCCAAAGAGGAGGTGTACGCCATTCAAAGCCGTTTGCAAGAAAATCAGAACGATGATCTGCCAAATCTTCTCCCATATCGTGCAATAAAAAATCAGAATAAGGATTTATTAGTTGATTAACTACTTCAGGAACTTCAGTACCTCCAATAGTTTTTACCATTTCTGTGGTTGTGCGTATATTTGTTCTACGGCAATTTCAACACATTGCTTTATCAAATAATTTTTCTCCACGCAGAATAATAGGATCATTAATATTTCACCTTGCAGGAACTCCAAGTGTATGTAAATAATAATCAACCACATTCATATCAGCATCAGATATTTCGGGACCATGATTTAAGACAGAATCAGGTACATTAGGATTTTGATCGGAATAAGATTCACGGGGAAATCTATTGTTTGTAATACCAATATCGGAAGTAAAAGAAATTTCAACTGTTAAATCTATACTTTCTGTCTTATGATCGATATGTCCTACTCTTTTATTTCCATCTTTATCCTTAACATAATTTGGTCTTCCCGTTATAATTCCATTTGCTTCTTCCGATTATTTGGATGCAATATCCACAATTGTTTCATCGGGTATAGTAAGCATAAGCCCTAAGCTAATATGTCGTAAAGGAATTCTTGGTGATGTAAGTATATCTGTTGGTTCACTACCGGTAATCCAATCTGTTATTGTATATTCAGGTACTGCGAGTTCATAAGTTTCTCCATCTGCATACTGACCTTGTTGATATGTATAATTTACATGAACTTTTGCTTCAGGTTTAGCCCCTAAAATTGCCTGATCGTGAATTACCGTACCATAACCCGAAACCGGAGCTCCATTGGTTTTATTGAGTAACATCAAGAATACGGAATAACCGCTGCCCGAACCGCCTTCAGTCCAAAAAGTAGGTTTTGTTCTTCCATTAGAATTATGATAAGAATTACAAGAGTAGTTATTGTAAACGGGACCTAATCCCCCAAATTTAGGACCTTCCGCAACATAAGAAGTTTTGTAAATTAAATCACCTTTTGAATGAAGAACAAGGTTTGTTATATTCGGGGCAGGTTCATTGAATGCCAAACTTGTAGTATTAAACACAGTTAAATCTACCCCAGAGAAATATCTAGGATCTTTATCTTCTATTTTGGGAGGAACTGATTCATCTTTACACCCGATAAGTAATTAAAAATTTAATAATTTGTTTGAAGTATTTCATATTGTTTATCCGATTTAAATTGTAGAGACTTCTGAAATATTAAATATTATAATTACTCTTAATTAGTTTTCAGAAGTCTCTTGGGTTGGTTATAATCTTTATTTTTGAATTAAATTTTCATAAATTTTGACAATTTTATTACCCGTAATATTTTATTAAAACTATTTCACTATTTCCAATCTAAAAGTCTTTGTTCACCTTCTAAACTTCTTAAATAGGTCGCATCATAAGTAATTTCAATAACGCCTCTATAATTTCCTTCTTCATCTCTTACTGCAAAATATTGAATGAAAACAAACTTCCCTCCAAAGTTGATCCAAAAATCTGCTACGTCTCTTTCACCTGCCTTAAATGCATCAACAATTTTTATTACCATATCTACACTTTTAGGTGGATGACAAAATTTCACTTCCCTTCCAATAATTCCCGGGCTTCTCGAA